>Ga0265327_10000164_pt1 | contig 143027 bp, 109 predicted proteins | sample 41621metaG_FD_202089 | JGI IMG/M metagenome (GOLD analysis project Ga0265327, IMG submission 202089) | Rhizosphere microbial communities from Carex aquatilis grown in University of Washington, Seatle, WA, United States - 4-16-21 metaG | ecosystem: Host-associated > Plants > Roots >... | reverse complement strand
AAGTTTCGCCCCTGGGAATTGTTACGGGAAGAAAAATTTGACACAAAAGAGGAAGCGTTGGAAAGAGAAAAAGAATTGAAATCAGGCAAGGGCAGGGAGTGGATATGGAATGAGCTACTAAGAAGCAGGTAGCTCGTCCGGGCTCATATCCGCCGCGGCGGACAGAGGTTCGATCCCTCTCTTCGCAACAGAAACAAAAGCTTCAGAAATGAGGCTTTTGTGTTTTCATAAGGAATTTTTAAGAATATTTATACCCTAATGTATTCTGTTTATATACTTTATTCAGCAAGTTATAGAAAGATTTACATTGGGTATACAGGCAATATTGAACAAAGGCTTTTGTCTCACAACGCACTTGGTAAAAAAGGCTGGACAATTAAGTTTCGCCCCTGGGAATTGTTACGGGAAGAAAAATTTGACACAAAAGAGGAAGCGTTGGAAAGAGAAAAAGAATTGAAATCAGGCAAGGGCAGGGAGTGGATATGGAATGAGCTACTAAGAAGCAAGTAGCTCGTCGGGGCTCATATCCGCCGCGGCGGACAGAGGTTCGATCCCTCTCTTCGCAACAGAAACAAAAGCTTCAGAAATGAGGCTTTTGTTGTTTAAAGGAACAATTTTGTATTGGATTTAATTATTGTTTCACAAATTAACCCGCTGTTTGGGCGGGATTTAAAATAAAAAACCTATCCTGTTCGCCCCACGTTCAAAATGTTAGCGTGTAATATTTTGGGGCATCCCTCGCCCTTTAGGGAGAGGGAACGAGGGTGAGGGTTTCAGGGTTTTTATGAAAGCAGGCTTCGTAAACATATTTGGCAGGCCCAACGCGGGCAAAAGCACCCTGCTTAATGCATTGCTGGGTGAAAAGCTGGCTATTGTATCATCCAAAGTGCAAACAACGCGCCACCGTATAAAAGGGTTTTTAACCAAAAAGGATGAATACCAAATTGTATTCTCCGATACCCCTGGCATTATTCAGCCAAAATACAAGCTGCATGAGCGAATGATGCAAAGTGTAAAAAGCGCCCTGGAAGACGTGGACGTAGCGCTTTTGCTTGCCGATGCGAAAGATAGCGCCGAGGAATTGAACCAACTTTTTACTTCACTCAAGCTAAGGGTACCCTGTATTATTGTTTTGAACAAAATTGATGGAGTAAAAGCCTCTATCGTAAAGCAGAAGGAAGATTTTTTCAGGCAACAGCCATATTGTAAAACGCTGATTAGTATATCGGCGCTTAAACAAACCAATATTGATGTATTGTTACAGGGCATACTGGAACTATTGCCTGAAGGGCAGCCATTTTACCCCGAAGACGAACTTACTGACCTCTCCACCAAATTTTTTACGGCTGAGATGATCCGTGAAAAAATTTACGAATTGTTTGGTGATGAGTTGCCTTATCACTCAGCGGTTATTATTAATGAGTTTAAAGAAAGTCCTTCCATTATAAAAATACAAGCTGATGTAATTGTGCAGCGCGAAAGTCAGAAAGCCATAATGATTGGCGGCGGCGGCAAAATGATAAAGCAACTGGGTACCATGGCGCGTGAAGACATAGAAAAATTTTTACAGCAAAAGGTATTTCTGCAACTGTTTATAAAAGTTAAGCCCAAATGGCGCGATAATGAACTGCAGTTGAAGGAATACGGGTATTTTTAGTAACTTGGGTTGAACTAATATTATACGTGAAAAAAATAGTCTTTTTTTTGGCGCTTACCTGTTTGGCTCTTGGCAGCAATGCCCAGGCAGGGTTATTGTTTGAAAAAAGATATGATGCTATCAATATAAACAATCCTGCATCTGGTTTGGGGTCAAGGTCGGTAGATGTGGATTATAACTATATATCAGGTAATCCTTTTTACAGTACTAAATGGCATGCTGCAGTAGTTGTTTTGCAGCGCGGTAATGCCATAAGGCTTGGTAAAGCAAAGCTTAATTTTTATAATAATAGTTTATTATACGTTGATAGCGCCGGGCAAACAATGGCTGCAGACACAACGGTAATAAATCATGTTTACTTTTTAGGCGATAAAGATACCGGCCGGTTAACGGCTATGTTTTATAAGGTAAATATTGACGATGCAAAACCACCAGTTTTTGCACAGGTTTTAAACCAGGGCAAGCTTGTATTGTTAAAGGCAACAGTAATAACAGTTAAGTCGGTGTATAATAATCTTAACGGCAGAAATGATTATAGTTTTAAAACCGGCGGGGAGTATTATTTTTTTAAAAATAATAATGCACTGTACTTAAAGCATCTTGACAAAGAAAGTATTGAGGGCATTATACCTGTAAGTGCGGATGCGCAGCAATGGCTCGCAGCCCACAAAAACAAACTTGGCAGCGAGCAGCAGGTAGTTGATTTTTTAAATTATTACAACAACTTTTAATAGCAATATTTTTTTTAATGATGACCTTAACAACCATACCATCAAAAAAACATGCACCCTTTTTGTTTTTAAAAACGGGTGCTGTTTGTTTGGTGTTTTTTGTTGTGCCGGCCATGTTAAGCGCCCAGTCGAACTTTACGGTTGACATTAGCAGTACTGCCGGTAACAACGGTTTTGGAATGGTGCGTGTTATAAAACCCGCAGGCTTTGGCACAGAAAAAAGGCCGGCCGTAAATTATGATGAAGTATCAGGCACTCCTTACTTTAACAGTAAATGGTTGCCTGCAATATTATTACTGGCAGGCAATGTATCGCTAAAGCTTGAGAAGGTTAGGCTTGACCTGTATACTGCTGAAATTTCGTATATTGACAGTACAGGTAAAGAAATGGTTGCAGGCAACGATGTGGTTAAAAAGCTGTATTTTATAGATAGTAAGGATACCTCGAAAAATACAGCTGTTTTTCAAAAGATAAACGGCGTTGAAGGTAAACCGCAGGGCGCTTATATACAGGTGCTTAACAGTGGTAAGGTTCAATTGCTTAAGTTTATACAGGTGGTAATAAATAACAGCGGGTACGATGCCTTAGCGGGTAAAGATAAAATAAGCTTTGTGCCTAAAACAGCTTACTATATATTGAATGATGGTATAGTTAGCGCACTTAAAATTTTTACCAGGGATGCGGTTTTGGCCATTGTGCCTGCAAATAATGTGGGGCAAAGCTGGCTTGAAACAAATAAGAATAAATTAAAAACTGAAGCCGATATAATAGGTTTTTTTACTTACTACAATGCCAATAATTAGGGCGGTATTGTATTGGCTTTGTTATAATAAAGTATATGAGTTTTACAGTAGCTATAGTAGGCAGGCCCAATGTGGGCAAAAGCACGTTATTTAACCGTTTGCTTGAGCAGCGAAAGGCAATAGTGGATGATATAAGTGGTGTTACGCGCGACAGGCAATACGGTGTTGTTGACTGGAACGGCAAAAATTTTAATATTATTGACACAGGTGGTTTTGTACCGCATAGCAGCGATGTATTTGAAACAGAAATACGCAAGCAGGTGCGTATTGCCATTGATGAGGCGGATGCACTGGTGTTTATGGTTGACGCCGCTATTGGCATTACCGACCTGGACCAGAGCATGACGGAAGTGCTGCGCAAGTCAACCAAACCCGTGCTGGTTGCCGTAAACAAAGTAGACAATAACCAGCGCCTGCTGGAGGCTGCAGAATTTTACGCGATGGGCTTTGAGCAAATATTTTTTTTAAGCAGTATGACAGGTAGCGGCACCGGCGAATTGCTTGATGCCATAACTGGCCTTATTGCAGAAGATAAATCTGTATTAACTGATGGCCAGGACCTGCCGAAATTTGCTATAATAGGCCAGCCCAATGTGGGCAAATCATCACTGCTTAATGCGCTGGTGGGGCAGGAGCGTACCATTGTAAGCGACGTGGCCGGTACCACGCGCGATACCATACATACGCATTACAAGATGTTTCAAAAAGAGTTTGTTTTAATTGATACCGCGGGCCTGCGTAAAAAAAGCAAGGAGAAAGACGACCTTGAGTTTTACAGCGTTATACGCGCCATACGCGCTATGGACGAGGCGGATGTTTGCTTGCTGGTGCTTGATGCAACCAGGGGCATAACAGAGCAGGATGTAAACATATTTTCGCTGGCAACCCGTAAGGGCAAGGGAATAGTAGTATTGGTAAATAAATGGGATATAATGGAAGGTAAAGAAACTAATACCGCACGCGACTACGAAGCAAAATTAAAGCACAAGCTTGCCCCGTTTACCGATGTGCCGGTGTTGTTTATTTCAGCCAAAGAGAAAACCCGCATTTTTAAAGCCATCGAATTAGGGCTTGAGGTGTACGCCAACAAGAGCCGCAAAATACCAACCAGCCAGTTGAATGAAGTAATGCTTAAAGCGGTGGAAGCTTATCACGCACCGGTTGTTCGCGGCCACTCTATCAAAATAAAATATATTACACAGTTGCCAACACAAACGCCCTCGTTTGCATTTTTCTCTAATTTTCCTGACGATATAAAACTGCCGTATAAAAACTACCTTGAAAACCAGTTGCGCGCCAAGTTTAAATTTACAGGTGTGCCGGTAAGAATATTTTTCAGGAAGAAGTAGGGATGCAGTCCGCCGCGGCGAATAAGATATCTTTGGATTTGAAATGATTGAGATGAAAAATAATAAAAATATTTTTGCCTGGGTTCGTGTCTCACGAGCCTTTGTGCTTTTTAGTGCTCTTTTTATTTTATACACCTCATCCTTCTCTCAATCAAACATTTCAAACAATTATCATTCATACGGCAGCATACCACACCTGCAAATTGAGCGTAGCATGGTATATGTACCAGGCACAAGCTGGATGTATTCCCACCACGCATCTATAACACATTTTAAAAATGTTTTTGTAGCAATATGGTCTAATGGATTAAAGGATGAGGACAAACCGGGCCAGCGTGTTGCTATCGCTACTTCAACGGATGGCATGCATTGGTCGCAGCCCGGTGTGTTAGCACAGCCGTCGTTATACAAGCCGGACACCTTAAATGTGCTGACGGCCGCAGGCTTTCACCAGTTTAATGACACGCTGGTGGCTTATTATGGCGAATACTCGCCCAACCGCACTAATCAGCATTTGTGGGCAAAAACCAGTGTTGACGGTATTAAGTGGAGCAATGCTATTGATATGCATATTGCTGTAAACCCCAACCATGGCCCGCAAAAAACAAACAGCGGCAGGCTTATCATCAGCGGTAATTTTACTTTTCCCTACACAGACGATCACCGGGGATTGGGCGGCTGGAAAATGACCAGCTTTTACCCCGGCAGCGCGTATAAAGAAGACAACCCTGAAACCTTTTACGCACCAGCTGAAAAGCTTGGTTTTCCGCCATTGTGCGAGGCGTCTTTTTTTGAGACAGATGATAAAATATTGCATGCGTTGCTGCGTGTAACAGGTGATGGATGGAAGGGTAAACTATGGCTTACTGAAAGTAAAGACGATGGTGTGCATTGGAGCTTGCCTGTTGAAACCGGCTTTACTGATAACGACAGCAAATTTCATTTTGGCAGGTTGCCCGGCGGGGAATTTTATTATGTAGGTACGCCTGACACACTGCACCATTACTCCCGCAACCCGCTAGTATTGGCAACAAGTAAAGATGGCAAAGCTTTTAATAAGCAATACATAATTGCCGATGAGCCATACACAATGAAGAAGGATGGCTTGTGGAAAGGTGGTGAATATGGCTACCCTACTACCATTATTTGCGATGGTTATATGTACGTCATCATATCACGAAAAAAAGAAGCGGTGGAAGTAATACGTTTTGCCTTGCAGCAATTAAGTAAATAACTTTACCCTGCTATGTGGTACACAACAAAAATAACGCAGCTTTTAGGTATTCAATATCCAATACTGCTTGGCCCCATGGGCGGTGGTTTTTCAACAGCGGGTTTATTGGCTGCTGTATCAAATGCCGGTGGCGTTGGGGCATTCGGCGCATATACGTTAACGCCCGCTGAAATATTGGCTGCCGCTGAAGATATTAACACCAAAACGAAACGGCCTTATAATATTAATTTATGGGTAAATGATGTTGATGAGCGCCTGCAAAATTACCCACAGCAAAAAATTGAACAGGTAAAAGCGTTGTTCAAACCTTATTTTGATGAACTGGGTATACCGATGCCGGAGGTTTCTGCAAACATACCCTCCAGGTTTGAAGCGCAGGTTGAGGTAATATTTAAAATAAGGCCTGCTGTTTTCAGTTTTATATTCGGCATTCCTTCAAAAGAAATACTACATGAATGCCGCAGGTTAAATATTAAAACTGTTGGCTCGGCAACAACACTTGATGAAGGCCTGGCGCTTGAGGAGGCAGGCGCAGACGCTGTTATAGCAGCAGGTTTTGAAGGTGGCGGCCATCGTCCATCTTTTTTACAGCCTGCTGTTGATTCGCTTACAGGTACATTTGCGCTTGTTCAGCAACTGAAGCGTAAAATAAGCAAACCCATTATTGCTGCCGGCGGTATTGTTGATGGTAATGGCATTGCAGCGGCTCTCACGCTTGGCGCCGATGCTGTGCAAATTGGCACAGCATTTTTAGCCTGCGAAGAATCTGGCGCCACAGCGCTGCACAGGCAAACATTGTTTTCCGATCGTGCAAAATATACGGTGCTTACCAAGTCGTTAACAGGAAGGTTGGGGCGCACCATACGCACAAGAATTTCAGAAGATGTAAAATATGAAACAGAAGTGCTGCCTTTCCCGCTGCAAACACGGTTGTTATCATCTTTAAGAACAGCCGCTATTGCGCAAGGCAAAGCAGAGCTTGTAAATTTTTGGTGCGGCCAGGGTGGCCCGTATCTTAAACATACAAAAGCGGGCGAGTTAATGGAGAGTTTAATAAGAGAAACGGGGCAATTGTTAAAGTAAGATACGTTTAACAATTAACTTTTAAGTTTCTGCCGTGTATATTAGTCATCACACGGGGGTTAGTTGGGGTGTAGAAAACAGATGGGTTGCATAGCGAAAGTATGCAGACATTTTGACTGGTTGACAATTGCGTAAAATGTAAAAAAATTCAGTTTGCCGTTACAATTAGCTTAATATCATAATAAAAAGATGTTTAAACGGAAAATTATTATGCAATTTGGATATTGAAACGGAAAAATATGATACCTCGTATTTTGCAAAAAGCCATTGAAGAGCGTGTATTTAAGGGTAAGGCTTTATTGATTTTCGGCCCCCGGCAATGAGGAAAATCTACTTTAGTTGAAACGGTATTGAGCGGTAAGGAACATTTACATCTCAGCGGCGACGACTCCTATATACGCGAGGCGTTATCAAATACCAGCGTGGCTACCCTTAAAACCATCATAGGCAAAACCAAAATACTCTTTATTGATGAAGCGCAGCGTATCGCAAATATTGGCCTTACGCTTAAACTAATTACAGACCAGTTAAAAGGCGTTCAGGTTATAGCCACGGGTTCATCTGCCTTTGAATTATCAAGCCAGGTTAACGAGCCGCTAACTGGCAGAAAATACGAATTTATGCTGTACCCTTTAAGCTTTGGTGAAATGGTAAATCATCACGGTTTTTTAACCGAAAAAAAATTAATCGAATATCGCTTGATATATGGCTATTATCCAGAGATCGTTTCCAAACAAAGTGAGGGAAAAGAGCTGTTAAAATTGCTGGCAGATAGTTATTTGTATAAAGACCTGCTGATGCTTGAACAGGTTAAAAAACCCATCTTGCTCGAAAAATTACTGAAGGCGTTAGCGCTGCAATTAGGCGGTGAAGTAAGTTATAATGAACTAGCCCAAACCATAGGCGCGAACCAGCAGACTGTTGAAAAATACATAGATCTTTTGCAAAAAGCGTTTGTAATATTTGTGCTGCCCGCGCTTAACCGAAACGTTCGCAACGAAATAAAAAAAGGCAAAAAGATCTATTTTTATGATTGCGGCATTCGCAATGCCATCATCAACAATTTCAAGCCGGTTTCTTCCCGAACAGACACGGGCGCCCTGTGGGAAAATTTCGCAATCGCGGAAAGGATGAAATTTTTACATTATCATCATTTGGACGCACAACAATATTTTTGGAGAACTACCCAGCAACAGGAAATAGACCTGATAGAAGAGCATGAGGGCGGGCTGCTGAAAGCCTTTGAATTTAAATGGGGTAAGAATGAAAACGTGCGGTTTCCGCAAACTTTTACCGAAAATTATGCAAGCTCTGAAACCCAGGTTGTTTCGCCCGATAACATTGAGAGCTTTCTGTTAGGTTGAAGTGTTTAAAAGACTATAGCCATTAAATAAAAAAACTGGCCATGTTGCTTATCTCAGCAGTGTATTACTCGTTTTTACTCTAAATAATTTCCCCAGGCTCCTTTCGGCTGAAGCAAAGAGACGGGTACATGGCAAAAAAAGGCGGTGGCTTAAAAGCCACCGCCGGACTAACCTCAACTCAACATGAAACCTAACTAACTGTTATTTCCCTTTTTGGGGCTTCAACACCGGCTATTACAGGTAAGGTAACCTGTAACACACCATCCTCGTATTTGGCGGAGATGTTAGCTGTGTCAATGCTTTCATCTAACCCAAAACTTCTTTCAAAACCACCACGGCTGTATTCACGCCTTACCCATTCAGGCCTGGGGAAACCTTCGGGCGGCGTATAAGTAACAATAAGCTCGTTGCCCCGTACATCCAGGTGAAAATGCTCTTTAATTCTGCCCGGTGCAAACACCAGCATTTCGTAGGTGTTTTCCGTTTTGTAAATGTTTACGGCTGCTCTTTCCATTGAACGGTTAAACTGGTGCCGGTGCCTGTTTCCGTAGTTGCCATTTGCGGCGCATGACTGATTGTAGTGCATGTTTTTTCTGTTTAAATGTGAAACAATACAGTGATAGACGGGCAGGGAACGGAAATATTGTAAACTGTTTTAGTATCTTTCATTACAAATACTTACCGGGTGAAAAAAATACTACTTCTTTTTGGTGCTTTCGTGTATAGCCATGTTCTGTTCGCGCAATCTGCAGAAACGCTGAAAGTAAGAAGTTACAGGAAGGGGCATGAAGGCGATATTATTACCGAATTCACTTCGTTTCTTTCCATTCCCAATGTTGCAGACGATACATTAAACATAAAAAAAGATGCAGCCTTTATAATGGGTATGATGCAGAAACGTGGCATTTCCAACATACAATTGCTGCACCCAGATAGCCCTGTTGACCCTCCCGCAGTATATGGTGAGGCATTAACACCTGGTGCAACAAAAACCATTATATTTTATGCCCATTATGATGGCCAGCCGGTAAACCCCGCTCAATGGAAGTATGGGCCTTTTACGCCAAAACTGTTAAACAACAGGCTTGATAATGGCGGCATGGAAGTGGCGCCGCCATTAAACGGTGCGTATGACTCAACGTGGCGAATATATGCCCGTGGCGCGTCTGATGATAAGGCCGGTGTGGCTGCCATACTAAATGCGTATGATGCCATTGTAAAAACAGGCATGAAGCCTGGCTATAATATTAAATTCTTTTTTGAAGGAGAGGAGGAGGCAGGGTCAACCCATCTTAATGAAATATTGCAAAAATATTCATCCTTACTTCAATCAGACCTATGGATAATTTGTGATGGGCCAGTGCACCAGTCAGGAAAGAAACAGGTATCATTTGGTGTGCGTGGCGATGCGCATATAGACCTTACCGTATATGGCCCCAAACGACCGCTGCACAGCGGTCACTATGGCAACTGGGCGCCTAACCCTGCATTAATGCTGGCAAAGTTATTGGCCGGTATGAAGGATGATGACGGCAGGGTAACTATAAAAGGTTTTTATGATGATTTAAAGCCAATGTCGGCAGCGGAAAAGAAAGCGCTGGCTGAAGTGCCGCGTGTGGATGAACAAATGGAAGAAGAACTTGGCATAGCAGGCAGTGAAATGAAGGGTAAATCGTTAACGGAAGCCATCAGCCTGCCATCGTTAAACATAAATGGTATGCAAAGTGCAAATGTGGGTAAACTGGCCAGCAATGTTATACCTACTACTGCAACTGCGGTGCTTGACCTGCGGCTGGTATTGGGCAACGACTGGCAAAGGCAACAGCAAAAGGTAATTGATCACATAAAGCAACAGGGGTATACGGTGATAGACCATGACCCCACCGATGCAGAGAGAAAACAATACCCTAAGCTGATTAAAGTTATTGCCGGTAAAGATGGCTATAATGCCCAACGTACCAGCATGGATTTGCCTATTGCCAAAAATGTAATTGATGCGGTTAAGGGTACAACTATAGAACAGGTAGTGCTGCAACCGTCAATGGGTGGCTCGCTGCCGTTGTATTTGTTTGAGCAATACCTGCATGCCAAAACAATATCTGTACCGATTGCCAACCATGACAATAACCAGCATGCTGAAAATGAAAATATACGACTGCTTAATTTATGGACTGGTATTGAAACAATGGCGGCGATAATGATGATGAAATGAGGCGATTGTAGATTTTAGATTTCGGATTTTAGAATGAATTGAAGCGTGCTGTTAATTGAGAATTGATTTTAACGAACTGCTGTATGATAAAATATTTGTTGTTGCTTCTTCCTTTATTTGCCCGGGCAGGGCAGGAGTATAAGGCCTCCCGGTTCGGTATACGTTCTGATGGCAGCTCACTCAACACACGTTCTATACAATATGCTGTTGATTATATAAACAGTAAAGGTGGCGGCACGCTGGTGTTTGAGGTGGGCCGTTACCTTACAGGCTCAATACACTTAAAATCTGGTGTGGGTATTGAATTGAAAGAAGGCGCGGTGCTGCTTGGCTCACTAAACCCTTTTGATTATGACAAGACTGGCTTTACGGCACTGCTGCTGGCAGACGATCAGCAAAACATAAGCATTACAGGCAAAGGCATTATTGACGGGCAGGGCAGGCAGGTGGCAAATAACATTGTCGCCCTTGTACATAACGGTGTTATTGGTGATGTGCTGAAATCTGACAGGGCTAACGAAACTATTCGCCCCATGCTCATCTATTTCAGGCATTGCAGCAATGTGCACATAACAAGTATAACACTAAAAAATTCTGCATGTTGGGTACAAACTTATGACCAGTGCAAACAGCTAGTGGTTGACAGCATACATGTTGACAGCAAGGCTTACTGGAACAATGATGGAATTGATATTGTTGATTGTGACAGCGTGCAGGTGAGCAACAGTTTTATTGATGCGGCTGATGACGCCGTATGTTTAAAATCGCATGACGCATCGGCTATTTGCAGTAATGTACTGGTGCGTAACTGCACACTGCGCAGCAGCGCTAACGCAATTAAGTTTGGCACAGTATCAGCCGGCGGCTTTAAGCACATTAAGATAATTAACAACAAGGTGTACGATACTTACCGATCTGCCATTGCGCTTGAAGCAGTTGATGGCGGCAGCATTGATGACGTGGCTATTGACAGCCTTAATGCGCAAAACACCGGCAATGCTATTTTTATTAGGGCAGGTAAAAGAGGAGGTACAAACAGAAGTGCTGTTAGTAATATACGCATAAGCAATATGTATGTTGAAATAGCTGCCGGCAAGGCCGATGAAGGATATGAATATGAAGGGCCGGTAGAAGACCAGCCAAGAAACATTTCTCCGGCTATGGTGCTAACAGGCTTGCCCGATGCGCCTTTGGATAGCATTAAATTAACAGGTATTGTTATAAACTTTCCCGGAGGCGGTAATAAAAACATTGCTTACTGCGGTCTGGATAGTGTTGACGGTATACCCGAACTGCCCGCAAAATACCCCGAGTTTAGCATGTTTAAAGAGCTGCCCGCATGGGGCGCATACATAAGGCATGCACACAATATAACTATGCAGCACGTTACACTTAATTGTGCAGCTAAAGACTATCGGGTTGCAATCTTACTTGATGATGTACATAGCGCAAATTTTGGAAATACTATTATAAAGCAGCCGGTTAAGACTTCTGAATTTTACCAGCATAATACAAATGGGGTGGAGATAAAATAACAGGAATTAACTTTTATTGTTTATGTCACAAAAAAGGCTGCTCCTTGCGGGGCAGCCTTTTGCAGCAGTAAATATTGGTTGTTACTGGTGTGTGAATGTTTCGTCAATAATACGGTCGTTACCTGCGCCTGCCAATGCATTGTTGTAATGCGTAACAATGTGGAACGATGCTTTGTGCGTTGCATCTGGCGGGGTAAAGTTTACCACCACCGTTTGAAAGTTTGAGTACACGTTTGTAAATGTATAATCAACTGCTATTGCGTGGGCCGCATTGCCATCCCATGTTATTATATAGTTATAGCCTGTACCAACATTTGCAAAGGGTATCTCTATTGTTTGGGTGTCATCCGGTGCGCCGGTTTTTGTGCCTGCAAGGTTGGTAGTAGCTACAAAGCCGGCTACCGGCAGGCTTGCAACGCTGCCGTCCCAGGTTGTGGTGCCGTTATAGTTATACCTTGTGCCCACTACATTGTAAGTGCCTGCAATAGGGTTGCCTATAAAGTGCAGGTACAATGTACCAAAGTTGCCGCTTATTACGCTGTTGCCCGATGCGCTTTTAATGCTTATTGGCAGCATAAAGTTTTTAGTAGGGTCAACCAGGTTTGGGTGTACTACAACAGGAATGGGGTCTGAATAGTTTTGCCCTGCCTTTACGGTTACTTCAGTTGTTGTGAACGAATAAATGGATGAAGGAAAGATAGTGTATTGCACACTGCTTGAACTGTTGTAAGCCGTCATAGCTGCTTCATCTACAGCCAGGGTTATTTTTTGATCGCCGGGCGCAACATTTGTTGCAGCATAGTTTATGCGAAAATAAAATGTGTCGGCTTCATCATCTGCCGGAAAGTTTAACGCCTGCGAACCAAAAGCAGCAAGGCCACCTTCGGGTATAAGTACAACAGGCTGCAGGTTGTCAAATTTAGTTTCGCCGTCGCGGTAGTTTTTTATGCACGAGCTAAACAGTATTACCACAAGCAAAGCGGCCCACAGCGCTGCACCTTTATTTGCTTTATATATTGTATTGTGTTTCATGTATTACTTTTTTTTAATGAATAAACAGGACTATGGCATCCAGAATATTTTTGATGTCTGGCTGTCAATAGTGCCTTCTGCATTTACATTAGCGGCATTGGTTTGGTACTCGCTGTTGGGGTATTGTAACCTTATGGGTATATGCCCCTGGCTGTAAGGAGATAATGACAGGGGTATATCTGCCGGCATGTTCAGCCTGCGGTAATCGCCCCACGCTTCCATTGGCGTAACGGCATTTGATGTTACCCATTTTTGCCTTATTATGCAGCCAAGCTTCTCAGCAAAAGTGTTGCATGCTGTAATGTTCACATTTTTATTGCCCGGCTGGTCGTGGTAGGTTGCAGCGCCGCTGGCGCCCAGGTAGCTAAAGTCTGCTTCAACACCTTTATTAAAGTTGGCCGTTGCATCGCCCGCGCTGCCAAGCCATCCGCGTAAATTTGCTTCTGCCTGTAAAAGCCAGCTTTCTGCGGCAGTAATTAAAATAGCAGGCTGGCTAACTGAGGCTAATATGCCGGGGCCCATGCCTGAAGATGAATTACCGGTTAGGTTTGATGATGAGCCTAACACATTGCCTACATAATCGCCGCCCGAGCCGGGGCTGTAAATGCGTTGCAGGCGATTGTCGTTATTGTTTTTTAAGAAGTTGATGGAGTATTGCGCCCCACGCCAGTAATCGCCTGTGCCACCGCTTGTTGGTAAGCCTGTAAGCGTTATAAAAAAGCCGTATACAGGGTTTTGCTGGTTAAGGTTATTGGCATAACCGGGGTTAACGCCGGCATCGGTAGTTAAAAAGCCACCGCCGTTGGCTGTTATTTTTGCTATTTCAGCTTTAATAAATGTTTCCTTGCTGCTTAGTTCGCTCTGGCGCATTAATATTCTAAGCTTAAGGGTATTGGCAAACTGTATCCATTTTCCATTGTCGCCATTAAACATTACATCACTGTTGGTTGCTGCTTTAGCATCAGCACGCTGAAACAAAGGCACAGCAACATCAAGCAGGTTTACTATTGAATCGTACACATCGCTGCCTTTGTCGTACTTAGGCAATATGGTTTTGGTGCCCTGTAATGCCTGGCTATAAGGCACATCATTAAAATTATCAACCAGCTGCTGGTAAACAAGCGCCTTCATTACCTTGGCAGCGCCCTCATAAAAAGGTTTGCCCTGGGCAATGGCCTGCTTTTCAATGTAGTCATAATCTTCCAGGTTATCATAGTCAGGCTGCCATACTGAGAAGTCGCCTGATGCAGTTGTTATTTTATACGATGCGGCATCACTTGCATTAGGCGCGTAACTTCCGCTTGGCGCCCAATACCCAAGCCATCCCTGCCATGCTACAAAAGGCAGTACCTGTTGTGCGCCTGTAATGGTTAATGCACTTGGCAATACCAGTTCGGGGCTGGTATTGGTGGCATTATTGGGATCGTGGTTAATATCAAAAAAGCTTTTTTTGCAACTGGCAAGCCCAATCAGCGCGGCAGCCATGGTTACTATAATATTTTGTTTTCGCATAATTGTGTTATTTATAAGCCTGTAATAGATGTGTATTTAGAATGCCACTGAAATATTTACACCATAAAACCTTGTTGGCGGTAACTGGTTAATATCAGTATTACCAACGGCATTACCGCTTGTATTGCTAAATTCAGGGTCGCTCCAAATATTATCTTTTGCTTTGATCATAATAAGGTTTCTACCTACTACACCAACGCTAAGCGAGTTAATGAACTTAACATGCGCCAGTGTTTCTTTGCTGAACGTATAGCTTAAAGCAAGCTCTCTTAATTTCCAGAAGTCTGCGCTGTTTACGTAGTTGCTGCCGGCAGTGTTCCACAAAGAAGCCCAGAAAGACTGCGCTCCTGAATTTGGATTGCCGGTGTTGATGTTTGTATTAGGCACATATTTGTCGCCGTCTTTGTACACCGTGTTAGGTATAACAAATGGCTGGCGGCCTGATAATGTTGAGTATTTTGATACACCGGTAAAATCAAGCGAAGGCCCTATACCGTTTAATATTACTGCGCCAAACCTGCCGTCGGCTACAGCGCTAAGGGTAAAGCCTTTGTAGCTTACACTGGTTGAAATGCCTATTTTAGTTGGCGGTACAGTTGTGCCAAATAGTTTTTGCTGGGGATCAAGCGTTGGCAGGCCTGAGTTCCTGTCAACAATTATTCTGCCCTGCGGGTCGCGCATCCAGTCGTTTGTTTTAATTTGAGAGTAAGGCAGGCCAACTGCTGCGGCTATGTTGGTAGGTACTGCGTTAACATTGGCAAACACGTTTGGCAACGTAACATCAGGCAAACCGTAGCCAATTGATTTTACAGTGTTTTTGTTGTAGCTGTAGTTAAAGCCAACATCCCACCGTACACCGTTCCTTGTATTTAAAATGTTATACTTTAAATCAAGCTCAATACCCTTGTTTTGCATTACGCCCGAGTTAACAAGCGCTGTTGTATAACCGGTTGTTGTTGAAATGGAGATAGGTATTGTCTGGTCTTTTGTATTAGTATTATATACCGCAGCTGAAAAGTTTAACCTGTTTTGCAAAAAGCCCAGTTCAAGGCCAATTTCATCATCAGTGCTTATTTCGGGTTTAATATCAGGGTTGTTATAGTTGTTGCCAACAGTATAGCCTGCTACACCACCGTAAGGAAATGCAGGGAAGGTTGCAAACTTATTCTCAAGCCTGTAAGGGTATACGCTTACCTGTGCGGTTTGGCTGTGTGCCACCCTTATTTTACCGTAGCTTATTACTTTACTGTTTTTAAACAGGTTAAGTGCATCAGTAAAAACAAAGGCCGCATCAACAGATGGGTAGAGGTATGAGCGGTTATCGGCTGACAGCAGCGAATTCCAGTCATTTCTTAAAGAGCCATGAAGGAACAGGTAACGTTTGTAGCCAATAGTAAGGTCGCCATATATACCCATCAGCCTTGTGTGCTGTTCGTTCTCAAAAACAGTTGGGTTGCCTATGCGGTTGCTGATATTATAAAAATCAGGAATTACGAGCGCCGTTGCAGACATGGCTAATGAGCGGTTCCTGTCCTCAATCAGCTGTGTTCCGCCTACAAGGCTAAAATCAAAATCGCCATACGTTTTGCGTGCTGATGCAATAAAGTTGCTGGTAAGTATTTGGTTATAACTGGTTGCATCACCTTCAGACGGCGAATATTTTTTTACACTGTTTGGTATGCTGCCTGTGCGGAAGGTGTCAGCAATAGCCCAGTCAGCAAATGTATAGCCGGCCTGGGTGTATTTGTTACTGTAATCATCCCTGGCTATGCTGGCTTTATAATTTAACGTAAGCCAGGTTGCAGGTTTAAGCGTTAATGAAATGCTGCCCAACAGGCTGGTTGTTTTTTCATCAAACCTTGACTGGTCTATTTGCCACCATGGGTTACCATAGTATGAGTTAAAGTAGCCATCGGGTGAGGCATATGGGTTGGTCTGCCAGTTTTTGTATGTTTTCAGGTTAACATCGGCCGGCTGGTTAATAATATTCCAGTACAATGCCCTGTTTTGAAAGTAGCCACCACCACCTGCATACCCTACAAATGCACCACTTAAGGGATCAATGGAGCCAAACGTAAAAGGCAGGTTGGTTTGCGCTGTTGTGTTTGAATGTGAAATAGTATAGCCTATGCTGTAATCAGCAGTAAATATGCCAGTAGTTCTTGAACCGTTTATGCGTATAGCATCCCTGCGGTTAACATCTTTTGGAATAATACCATTTGCGTTAACATCCTGTACAGACAGGTAGAAACGGCTTTTTTCATCACCCGCTGAATATGATAATTCATTCTGTGTAGTTACCCCTGTATTAAAGAAGCCTTTTTTAGCATTTGGGTTTGCAGAGTAATTAATAGAATCCTGCTTAATGGTGTAGCTGCCATCAGGGTTATATATGCGTATAGGCTGCCCTAGCGGAACACGCTGGCCATTAAAACGCGGGCCATAGTTTTGGTTCTCGTAAGGTGCATATACTATGTAAGGGTTACTTGCAAACGGCACCATACCGGCAAAATTTGCAGGCTCACCGCCATACTGGCCAAACTCATTTTGAAACTCGGGCATGTATGAAATAGATTCCCACGAGGTGGTTGAATTAAGCCTTACCTGTGGCTTGCCCCTTGTACCTTTTTTGGTGGTAACTATCATTACACCGTTTGATGCTGCTGAACCGTACAACGCAGATGCTGACGCACCTTTTAGTATGGTAACATTATCAACATCATCTGGGTTAATGGTTGCCAAATAGCTAATGGGCAACTGTATATCATCAACCACCAGCAGCGCCTGGTTGTTACCTAATATACTGCGGTTGCCGCGCAATGTAACACGCACATCAGGCTTTACACCGTTGTTTACAAGGTTTACCTGTAAGCCTGCCACTTTACCTGCAAGGCCTGTAGCTACGTTAGTAACTTTGGCCTGTGTAAGCTCTGTGCTGTTTATTTTTGTTGTGGCATAACCAAGTTCTTTTGCCTGGCGCTGAATGCCCAGGGCGGTAGTAACAACAACATCATTTAAAGTATTGGATGTTTTAGTTAACAAAACAGTTACCTGGTTTGTAGTGCCAACGGTAACTTCGCCGCTTTCAAAGCCAACGGCTGTAACTTCAAGCACATCGCCGGTTTTTGCATGAATGCTAAAGGTACCGTCTGAGTTGCCTACAACGCTGCTTTTAAGGCCCTTAACGGCAATGGTGGCAAAGGGCACAATATCCCCGCTCTTTTCCGTAACCTTACCATTAACAACGCGTGTTTGCGCTTGTACTGTATGCACAAACACCGTTATTAAGAAAAGTAACAGTACATTTCTTTTCATAATTTAAGTTTTGATTGTTTAATGAGTGAAAATGGATTTTTGTGACTGATACAATAATTTTTATCCCGTAACTGTTTTACAATTAGTTAACATTGACAACTAAATTGAATAAATGCTGTGTTGGTAAGCATTGTAAATAACCGAACCCGAATTTTTGATTGTTGAACAGGGAAATTTAACTACCCACCTAAAAAGCGATGGTTGAATTGTTAAGAGACGGGGTAGCGGTTTGAAAGTTTGAAAGTTTGATTGTTTGAATGTTGCTGGAAAGACTGCCTTCGGTGGTGAAAACAACAACGGCGAAGCGGCCAACAACTGTAAGTATTATTTGCTGAGTGTTTTACCAATGAAGAATATTTCGAATGCTTTTTGCCAGGATTATTGGTCGTCAAAATTTGCTATTGGTACTGTGTTCTTCCCTGCAAACCAATGCATTTTATTAGTATCTTGTTGCTGTTAATCCCCAGCTCTTATGGTAAGGTACAATAAGCCAATTTTTTTTATTCTCTTCCTGTTTGCTGTTGTAAGCACACTGGCACAACAACCTGCGCTAATGTTGCCGGTTGGGCATACAGGTTTTATTTCATGCGCACAGTTTAGCCCTGATGATAAAAGAATAGTAACAGGCTCATGGGACAACACTGTGAAAATTTGGGATGTTGAAACCGGTGTGTTACTTATTGATCTGAAAGGTAACGATGGAACAATACTATCTGTTCAATACAGCCCCGATGGCAAAAAAATTTTAAGCGTGCATAACAATGGCATAGCCAGGCTGTGGGATGCTTATACGGGTACCTTGCTAATGAGCCTGGTTGGCAAAGACAGCGTGGTATATTCCGGCGAGTTTAGCCCGGACGGCAAAAGTGTTGTAACGACATGCGAGGGCGACAGCTCCGTTAGGATATGGGATGCCGCAACCGGCTTAGTAAAACTTAACATAAAATGCCGGCAGGGTATTTTGTACGCTGTACATTATAGCCATGATGGTAAAAAATTGGTTACCACCTGCCAGGATACCACTATTAAAATATGGAACGCCTTTGATGGTAAATTACTGCTAAACTTAAAAGGCCATAAAGGGAGCGCATTAACCGCAAACTTTAGCCCAAACGATGAAAAGGTTGCCACTACTTCAAGCGACACCACGGTAAAAATTTGGGATGCCGGTACCGGCCGCAAAATACTAGATGTTAAACTTAACATTGACACTACTTACAACCGGGGTTTCAACTTCGGATATTTTGGCAGCTATGCATTTTTTAGCCCCGATAACAAAAAAATAGCTGTTACCACCAGCGCCCGTACAAATGCTTTCATGATAGACCTTGAGAGAAATTTCTCAATCAAAGTCTTGCCTGATTCGGGGATTTTTTTTGCCGAATTTAGCCCGGATGGAAAAACCCTGATGGTCACAACAGACTCATTAGGGTTTAAGCTTTGGAATTTAGATACATGGGAAAACAAAGTGTCATTGAAAGGTGAGATCTCTGGTTTCGCCAGGCCTTTGTTTGCCAGCAATGGAAAGTTGGTTGCTACTTTTGGTTCAACAAAGACATGGATATGGGACGTTTCCACGGGAAACCAGGTTAGTTTTTTGGGCGGACATGAAGCCAAAGCTCAAAGGGCTGCGTTTAGCCCGGATGCAATACAAATGGCTATAACTGACGAACATGGGCTGAAAATATGGGATGTTTCAACAAACAAAGTGCTTGCTAATTTAAAAACAAAAGACGATGCAATAAACGATGCCACTTTTTTTCCCGGCGGTAAAAAAATTATTCTTATAGTTGATGACAGCATAAAAATATTAGCTGCGGACACCTACAATGTGTTGCAAGCGGCAAAGGCGTATACGCTGGGTGTTTCGCCTGAATTTAGCGCGGACGGATCAAAGTTTTTAACTTCATCGCTTTTGTCGGATAGTTGTCCACAGGTATGGGATGCTGCCACTTGTAAACTGATTACAACAATAAAAGGCCATAAGGGAAGTATTTTGTCGGCTCATTTCAGCCCTGATGCTACAAGAGTTGTTACAGCCGGTTATGAAGATAAGGTTGCTAAAGTTTGGGAAGTTGCCACGGGAAAATTAGTAAGTACCATGAAGGGGCACCATGAATATGTAAACTCAGCCCGGTTTAGCCCTGACGGAACAAAAGTTGTGACCGCCGGTAGCTATGATAGCACTGCCAAAGTTTGGAACACTGAAACAGGCAGCCTTATTGCGACGCTGAGCGGGCATAAAGCCTATGTAAAAGATGCGGCATTTACCGCTGATGGCCAAACCATTATCACTATATCTCACGACCATACCGCCATGCTTTGGAATGCACAAACCGGTGCGCTTAAATCAATTCTTGATTACCACGATGGCTCTGTGCTTGACTATCAATTTACAGCTGACGGCCGGCGTGTTCTGCTATCAGGGGAATACGGCCCGCAGTTGTGGGACCTGCAAACTGCAAAAAAGCTTGCAGATTTTACCATACATGAAAAGGTTTCCGGCATAGGACAATTCAGCCGCGACGAAAGTAAAATTGTATGTGTTTCCGGTAACAATACTATAAGTATTTGGGACGCCAAAACATATAAGTCGCTTTATAGCTTTATTACAATTGACAGTACCGATTACCTTTGCTTTGATTCTTTATACAGGTACGATGGAACGCCTGCTGCACGAAAACTATTATACTTTACCTGTGGTGAAGAAGTGATTGGGCTGGACCAGTTGAAAGAGCAGCTTTGGGTGCCCGGCCTTGCTGAACGTATAATGAAAGGCGACAGCATTAATGCCAAAAAACTGTCGGACATTGATATTTGCGGGCTTACGCCCGAAGTGCGGAGTATTGATTCAACCAACGGCAAATATTATTACACTGTTACACCGCGCCGTGGCGGCCTGGGTGAAACTGTTTTATATGTTAATGGCATCGAGGTAAGCCGTTATAAGCCTGCCCAACTAACTAAAACGGGCAAAAATTATGTACTTACAGTTAAAAAAGACACCCTGCAGCGTTATTTTATTGGCGGGCAAATAAACCCGGTTACAGTAAAAGCATTTACGGCGGAAAATAATATATCATCAAGAGGGGTAACTTTATTGCACAGGAACGAAGTAAATGCCACCGCCCCCAATCTTTATGCTGTTATGATTGGTGTTAGTGATTATAAGGGCGAAGGAATGGATTTGCGGTATGCGGCAAAAGACGCTGGAGACCTGTCTAAAACATTGGCAGCCAGCGCCCGGAAAATGCTTAATACTGATGGTAAAGAACATGTATTTGTATACAACCTTACTACGGATAGTGCACATTATCTTTTGCCTGAAAAAAACAGCATAAAAAAAGTGCTGGCAGATGTTGGCACAAAGGCAACCGCCAACGACATACTTTTTATATTTTTTGCAGGGCACGGCGTAATGCAGGGCGAAAATAAACAGTTTTATTTTTTAACCGCAGACGCATCGCAAGCCACAGCGGCCGGCGCCGCTGCATCGGTAGGCGTAAGCATGCAAGAACTTAGCGAATGGATGCAACCGGGCAATATAAAAGCTCAAAAACGAATTCTTGTATTTGATGCATGCAATAGTGGCCAGGCTATAAAAGATTTTGTAAAAATGGGCAATACCGGGCAGGATTATGTAGTAGCCAGGAATAACGATAATGCTGAGCAAATTAAAGCTATTGAAAAGCTGAATGAAAGATCGGGGCTGTTTATTATATCAGCTTCGGCAAGTAATCAAAGCGCTTATGAAATGGGAAGGTATGCCCAGGGGCTGCTTACCTATTCTCTTTTAAAAGCGATAAAGGAGCAGCCGGATATTTTAGATAACAACAAATACCTGGATGTTAGCCGTTGGTTTAACGCAGCAGAAAAAACGGTAAGCAGCCTTGCTGCAGAAACAGGCGGCATGCAGGAGCCGCAGTTGGTAAATGCCGGCAATTTTAATGTTGGTGTGGTTGATACAGATATTATAGCAGCCATACAACTTGTGCAGGAGAAAGCACTGTTTGGCGCCAGCAATTTTCAAAACAATGATGAGTCTGTTGCTGATGATGACCTTGGGCTTAGCAGGCTTGTGGACAATGCACTTTTAAATACTGCGGCAAGGAGTGGAGATAAAAATATTGCTTATGTTACCAATACAAATTCCCCTGACGCATATTTATTAAGCGGCAGGTATGAAATTAAAGGCAACGAAATTATAATGCGGGTAAACCTGCGTCAGCATAAACAGGTGTTATACCATTTTGAAGTGAGAGGTACAAAAGATAAACTTGATGATGTTATCAATAATACGGTTTTCCAGGCTTCGGAATGGATTAAAAAGAACAGGCAGTTGTAGGGTGGGCGGTGGCTGATAAACGACAGGCGGATTGTTACAAGAACCGGGTAGCGGTTTGAAAGTTTGAATTGATTAAATGTTAATGGAAAGATCACCTTTGCTAGTGTTTTCTCCAGCAGAAATGTAGGATCATACTTTATTGGTTGTTCGTTGGTGGTGAAACACCAACAACGGCCAAGAAAGAAGTTGAATGATGTTAGTTGACAGTTGACAGAAAAGGGCGGGGCCAAGGCTGAAGCGATAATGGGACGATGGGTGAAAGTTGACTGGAAGAATGCGTAGAGTATAAGGGTTATCGCCTTCGTTGAAAACACCAACAACGGGGGAAGAAACTTCACCAACTGCTGCACTTTATGCGATTATTTATTGTTGATGAAAACAGCAACCATGGCGAAAGATTTACCAAAGCGAATGAGTTGCCGAAATAAATTCGGCATGACGGCAGCGTTTACATATTCCTGCATATTTTAATGCCAATCAAATTGTATTATAATTGCTTGATATAGCTAATAAATGATGGGACATCTTACTTTACAATTACGCTGCCCAACTGTTTGGTAAGTTCAACTTCCATGCCTTTAAGGTGCTTGTGAATTTCAATAAGCTGCATCTGCTCCTGCAGGTTTTTGCTGCGTTCCATGTTTTGCTGGTTTTGCTGAAACATGCGCTTTATTTTCTTTAGCTTAAAAAAATTTACGCTAAGCTTTACATCAGCGTGGCTGGTGTCGCGGTTTAAAATGTTCATGTTCTCCAGCTTTTCGTCCCAGCGCTGGCTAAGCTCGTAAGGAAACATGGTTATTGCCACCACCAGGTCTCTTATTTTTTTATCCGGGTGGTATGTCATGGTTTTAGCACTAGGTTCAAGGCCTTCGTCGTATTGCTTTTTGTATTCGTTAAACAGCAGCTCAATACCGGGGTTGTTAAATTCAAACTGTTCCAGCTCGCTAAATATATATTGGGCCATGGTGCTTTCCGCATCCCATTTATTCAAACCATACTCAAGTAATACCCGTAACACACTGCGTTCCTGCGGCTCGTCCTGGTTTAACAGAAAATCATTTTCAGCATACCCTGTTTCTGCACCTTCTTCACCCGGCGGCGCAATAATATCGTTGGCTGGGTAACGCTTTTCATCTTTGGCAACCCGGTCACGCTTGTATTTATTTACCAGCGTTGTTAAGCCTGTTTCATCAATCCTCAAAATAGATGAGCATTGCCGTATGTATTCCTGCTGCTTGGTAAAATCTTCAGCACGGGTAATTTTACTAAGTGTTTCAGCAACCTGGTTTACAACATCGTTCTTTTTGGTAACGTCGTTACCGGCATCCTTCATCATCACCTCTAACTGAAAAAGAATAAAATCCTTTTTGTTATCGGCAACAAACTGTTTAAAGGCAGCAGCGCCTACTTTATTTACATAGCTGTCGGGGTCTTCATTATCAGGTATCAGCACCAGCCTTACGTTCAGGCTTTCTTCCAGCGCCATATCAAGCCCGCGTAACGCAGCCTTAACACCTGCACTGTCGCCATCATAAATAATAGTAAGGTTGTTGGTATATTTTTTTACCAGGCGCAACTGGTCAATGGTAAGCGATGTGCCGCCGCTGGCCACCACATTTTCAATACCGGCCTGGTGCAGGCTTATTACATCAGTATAACCTTCCACCAGCAGGCACTCATCCAGCTTGTCAATTGTTTGCCGTGCAAAATAGCTGCCGTACAGTATTTTGCTTTTTACATATATTTCGTTCTCAGGCGTGTTAATGTATTTGGGCGCCTTATCTGCCTTGCCAATAACCCTTGCGCCAAAGCCAATTATTTTACCCGTGTTGTTATGAATGGGAAAGATGATGCGCCCGCGATAATTATCAACCAACTCGTTATTACGGTTTACAACAAGGCCGGTTTTTACAAGCAGGTCTGCATTGTACTGCTGTTGTGTGGCGGCCTTTGCAAAAGCATTACCGTACTGCGGATTGTACCCGAGCTGAAATTTATTAATCACCTCATCTTTAAAGCCGCGCTCGTACAGGTAGCTAAGGGCAACATCTTTACCGTCATCTGTATCGTGCAACTGGGTGGTAAAAAACTTTTGCGCAAAACTGTTAATAATGTGCAGGCTTTCGGCCGCCTGCTGCTGCAGTTTTACTTCGTCGCTTACCTCGGTTTCTTCTACCTCAACATTATATCTTGCAGCCAGCCAGCGCAGCGCTTCAACATAGCTGTACTTTTCATGCTCCATCAAAAAACCGATGGTATTACCGCTGCGGCCGCAGCCAAAGCACTTGTAAATTTCTTTGGCAGGCGAAACAGTAAACGACGGCGATTTTTCCCCATGAAAAGGGCAGAGGCCCAGGTAATTGGCGCCGCGCTTCTTTAATTTCACAAATTCGCCTACTACATCAATAATATCGATGCGGCTGGTAATTTGCTGTATGGTTTGCGGCGTAATCATTTTTACTGTAACTGCAAATGTAGGGATTAGGGCACGAGCAGGGTGGTTTTTTTAGACGAATTACGACCACAAATAATGGTGACACTTTTTATAACAAATTGATATACTTTTATTTGAATTATTTAACAATGGCTAAGCCCCAAAATCTAAGCCTTGCATTAAAAAAAGAGTTAGACAGGTTAAAATCGCCTCTCAAGCTATCTACAACTATTTATGGTGATTGGCCAGAGAAGTATGCTTTTAGAAAGTCTATTAAAGCTGGTAAAGATTTTCGGCTTGTATTAGCTGACGCTCACAACGCCTATGCGGTACAATTTTTATTCATAAATTATAAGGGGGAATATGATTATTGTTACGGCCGCGCACTGTTCAACAGGGTTGAAGATGCTGCCATCGCTATTGACTATTGGGTGTTCAAAAACGTAAATATAAGTGGCTTGCAAAGTAAGTTTAAAGAAATAGAAATATTTGAACCATTTAATTACTGCCACAAAGATGCGGAAAAAGAAGAGCAATGGATAAGGGCGCAAAACAGATTTTTTAATCGGGGAGATTTTTGGCTTTATCCTGAATGGTCCTTACGTTACAATGAGATGCTGCTGGCTGCGAAACAAGCAAAAGAATTTGAAAACTTATACCCTTTTATGTCAATGTGGTGGTTAAGATTTAGTCATGGTAAAAATCTTAATGGTTTGTGGCCATTAGACCTATATATCGTACCAACCAGCCCAGGAAATGAATATGGATTTATTGTAGGCTTTCTTATAAAGGGGGAGGATGATAATTATAAATGACTATCCACATGTATCAACCTAAGCCGGTTGGCCATCAGGATGGTGGCGAAGGTAATTCATTGACGGGGGGTGATATCCCGCCATAGCTTAAAATTTAAAACTCGGACACAAGACAAAACGATTTTTAAATTTTAAGCTATGGTATGGGAAATCAAGCATTCACAAAAGAGGGTAAAAGCCTCGAACAAATTAGAAATGAAGTAAATGGAGATACTAAGGTATTGCTGGAAATTTTTGATATATTCAAAAAGCAATATGCTGGCAATTTTACCGGATTTACACTTATAAGAAATAGGGGGTACGATTGGGCAATATCCGCCAGTATGCCAGTAGAATTTGCAAAGGCAAATGCTGATGGCGAATTAACGAAAGCGTTTTTAAATTTTAGCGGCAAATATGGTGATAACATTGCAGGGTTTATGCTGGAAAGCATAAATAATGAGTGGTCGCTAAAACCAGTAATGGATGGTGGGATTTACCATTAGGCACGAGTAAATCGTTCAAAAAATGTATCAACATTTTCATGGAATGGAGTTGGTTGATTATTGTGAAGGCTAAAAAATACGGAGCAATTTTCGCCTAAGACACATCGTACAATTACAGCATCAATGGTGTGAATAGTGTTAGTAAAATCGCCTTTAAGAATATAGGTTTGTCCTATATATTTTTCATATTGGAGTTTTTTAGCTTCTGCTTCTTTTTGGTTCATAAAGCAAGTTTTGGTTTGATAGTAAAATAAGCAATCAAATTGACACTTGCAATAGCAAAAATTAGTTCTTTGAAATTATCGGCATATTAAAACCAAGTACTGGCAACGCTACAGGTAATCATACGGTCGAACAAATCGGTGCTGAATGTCCTGCGGTTAAGTTTATAGGTAAATTCATTCAGGTAGTTCTGCATGTAGTGCTTACCGATGGAGTGATGTGTACCGCGTAAAACTCTTTTGGCATTGCTTATCATGGTATGTACCCACGGCAGTTTTTTACCAGCCTCTTTGGGCGGAACAATCATTGCTGTATGATTGATTGGCGCAGTAGCATAACCGCGGTAACCGTCCGTAATGATGTGGGCTGTAGGTCTAATTGATTTTTGCAGTTCATAGTTGATACCAATGGCTGAAAGGTCGTCCATAGTAACCATTTTTACAAAGCCCATGATGCGGTCTTTTTTGTGGGGATTAACCTGCTTTGGATTTGGGGCGCTTTCAACCATGACAAGGACTTTTTGCTGGCGGGCAGAGCCGCGCCCCCTGCTTTGGTCGTCGTTGTCGTCCAGTTCCGTATCAACAATTTTAAAGAAACTGTCATCAACCTCTATTTCGCCCTGCAACTGGTAGTTCTTATCGCGTTTACCCATAGCAACTCGGATTTTCTGCATCATATACCAAACTGGCTGGTAGCTGTGCCAAATTGCTAATTGCTTTTGCATTTCTAATGCGGAAATTGATTTTTTGGTGGCAGTCATAAGGTGGATGCACTCAAACCATGTCCTAACCGGCAATTTACTTTTGTGCATGATAGTGCCGGCTTTAAGGTTAGTCCATGAATGACAGGCGGCACACTTCCATATTTCCTGGTTCTCTAACCAGTAGTGTTTATGGCCACCGCATTTTTTACAGGTAATGCCCTGCTTCTCCCTTTGTTCTTTAAGGTAGGTACGGCAGGCTTGTTCATCGGGGAAACGTTTGGAGAAAGACAGAATTTTCATAACAGCACCATTATTTTGGTAGTGTTAAGGTACAAAAAGGTTGTGATATGTAGATAATTTCAATGCTGATTAACAATATATTACGTTAACATCATTAACAAATCCGCAAAATCGGCTTAGGTTGGTACATGTGGATAGTCATTTAATTATAATCCGGAAACCCTATATTTTAAAGATATACATAGCGCACTTGGTTTTTATGCCTTGAAATTGGAACAAACACATTTAGCTGAACCATTTAAGAGGGATTAATACAAAACTTCTTTTTTACCTTAAGGAAGCAATATTTGCATTTTGTATAGCTTTATTTAAAGTAAACCAGTAAAAAATGAAAATCTTAACACTGTTGTTATTTATTCCCGTTTGTTTTAGCCCGCTATTCTGCCTGTCTCAAACCACCGACTCCGCACACTACTATACTGCCCCCGATGGCATTAAAATATATTACGAAGTAAAAGGCACAGGTTACCCGGTAGTGCTGGTGCACGGCTTTATTATAAACAGCCAAAGCTGGAAAAGGGGTAAGCTTTATTTTGACTTGCTGAAAGCAGGTTATAAAGTAATTACTGTTGACCTGCGCGGCAACGGCAACAGCGATAAACCCCACGATTGCGACCAATATGCGAATGATGCTGAAGCAAAAGATGTAATGGGTATTGTAAGCGAATTGAAATTAAAGAAGTATGCAGCAGTGGGCTACTCGCGTGGCTCAATTATTACAGCACGCCTAATGGTGCTGGATAAGCGCGTGCAGCAGGCAGTAATGGGTGGCATGGGCACTGATTTTACCAACCCCAACTGGCCGCGGCGTGTTATGTTTTATAAAGGCTTTGCCGGCATAGAGGTAGCGCCGGAAATGGAGCCCGTTATTGCTAATGTAACAAAGGCGGGGCTTGATAAAAGCCTGCTTGCCTGCATGCAAAAAGAACAGCCAAGCACACCCGTTGAAACACTTAAAAAAGTTAAAATAAAAGTACTGGTTGCCTGCGGCGATAAAGATGATGATAACGGCAAAGCGCAAACCTTAACCACTTATTTTAAAAATGGAACTTTTGTAACGGTTCCCGGCGATCATGGCGAGGCGGTGCAAACGCAGCAGTTTTCTGATGCCGTTGTGCAATGGCTGCCGCATTAATTTTAAAAGCGCTTTGTACTACCGCAAAAAATACACGTATTTACTTTGTATAAATAAACAATATGAGCATTAAAAGTATGGTTGCAGTTGCATTTGCTGTTGTTATGCTGGCGGGCTGCCACAATAATAACGGCGCAGCAATAACCTTAAAATTTGCCGCTGGCAAAGGCACAAAATTTAATTACACCACCGTTACTGATATGACGATGCAACAGGCAATTATGGGCAGCGATGTAAAGGTTACCACTAAAATTACGATGGGTTATGTGTTTAGCGTGACTAACGACAGCGCAGGCTGGAAGACCATTGATGCAACCATTAACAAAGTGGCCATGGACTTTAATGCGAATGGCGAAGCCATGCAGTATGACAGTGATAACCCCGGTATAGACAGCATTAGCCCAATGGGTAAAATGGGCGCCGTGTTGGGCGCTTTAAAAGGCGGCCAGTTTAGCTTTACCATTAATGAAAATGGTGAAGTTGGGCAGGTTACCGGTATGAAAGAAATGTTGCAGCAAAAGTTGCCTGCCGCCCCGGGCGGGCAAAGCGATGGTATGGCAGGCGTTTTTACCGAAGATATATTTAAGAATAACCTTGCACAATCATTCTCAGTATACCCGGGTAAACCTGTTAAAGAAGGGGATACCTGGAACAAAAGTACCTTGGTAGATATTACGGGCTCGAAAGCCAGGCTTGATAATACCTATACGCTGGAAACAGTGGAGGGCGGCACCGCTAAAATAAAGATGGTGTCAAAAATATCGGCAGACGGCGCCACGCCGGCACAAGGCGTTACCATTAGCATGAGCGGTGATGCAAAAGGCACAAGCGCCATGGATATTGCTACCGGCATAACGCTGAACAGTGAAAACATTATGACCGTTGATGCCAAAGCCAATGCACAAGGCCAGCAATCAGCCATGAAGGCTGAGTTAAAAATGACAACAACCGGTAAGAAGTTGTAACTGGGTGGATTGCATAAATGTGTATGAGATAGCACAGCAGATAAGCATCCACACAAAACAATGCATAAGCTTTGCTATGATGAAGCGGCAGGCGCTGCGCAAACAAGGCAAGCACTGTGTTTATGTTTAATCTGCCCTAAGGCTGTTTACCGGGTTAGCTAAAGCTGCTTTTACAGCCTGGAAGCTTACTGTTACCATTGCAATAAACAGCGCCAGCAGGCCGGCAACGGCAAACATCCACCAGCTAATATTTATCCTGTAGGAAAATGCCTGCAGCCACTGGTTCATAACCCACCAAGCAATGGGTGAGGCAATAACGAAGGCAATTAATACCAGCTTTACAAAGTCTTTACTAAGCAGGCCGGTAATGCCGGTTACACTGGCGCCTAATACTTTTCTTATGCCAATTTCCCTGCTTCGCTGCTCTGCGCTAAATGCTGCAAGCCCAAACAAGCCAAGGCATGAAATAAGAATGGCTATTAAGGTGAACGAATTAATAATGCTGCTTAAGGTAAACTCAGCCTCGTATTGCTTTTGCACTTCGTCATCAATAAAGTTGTAGGTAAAAGGAATATCGGCAAAATGCCTGCGCCATATTGTTTGCATGTTGGCCAATAAGGCCTTATAGTTTTTGCTGTTGGCGCTTACTATCAGCTCCCGGCCGCCGCGGGGTGTGTACATTAGCAACTCGGGCTTTATGTCTTCGTGCAGCGAACTAAAGTTGTAATCTTTTATTACGCCTGCTATTTGATAGCCAACCGTCTCGCCATTGTACTCTGAGTAAACAGTGGTTCCGGGCGCCTGGTCTATCCGCAAACCTAATTGTTTGACAAGCGTTTCATTGATGATTATGCCACTTGAATCAGACTGCCTGAAGTCTCTGCCTGCAACCAATTTTATACCGGTTGCTTTTAAAAAATATTCATCCGCCTGTTGAAAGCTGGCGTTTGTACCTGTGGCCAAACTGCCGCCGGCTTTATAAAGGTCCATATCGTAAGACAGCATTTCGCCGGGCGCCTTTGCAGCCCGGCTAACTGTTTTAACCTCGGCAAGTTTGCGCAGGTCGTCACTAAATACAGGCATTTTTTCAACGGCATCATCCGTGTAAAATGCGAAAACAAGTTTTTGGTCTTTATCAAAACCAAGGTCTTTATTCTTCATATAATTCAACTGGCTATAAATAACGATGATAACACCGATAAGCACGATTGATAATACAAACTGGAACACAACAAGCGAACGCCTGATGCCTGCCGCAGAAATATGGCTGGTAAAATTGCCCTTAATAACTTTTACCACCTGGAAGGCTGAAAGATAAAAGGCGGGATAACTGCCTGCAAGCAAACCTGTAATTAAAATAAGCGCCACCAGTGATAACCACAACCGGTAGTCTGCCAAAAAAGATAATTGTATGTTGGCTGATGTTATCATGTTAAGGTAGGGCAGCAACAACATTAGTAAAGGCAGGGCTATTGCTACACCTACAAATGAGAGTAATAATGACTCACCCAAAAATTGTTTTATGAGATCTTTTTTGCCGGCGCCGGCAACTTTTCTAACTCCTACTTCCTTTGCGCGTTTTGAAGCGCGGGCTGTTGAGAGGTTCATAAAATTTATGCAGGCAATAACCTGTATCAATACGCCGATAAGTATCAATATGTATAGAAATGAAGGGCTAACCGGTTTAGTTAGTTCAAGCCCTTTAAAACCGGGTGTGGTATGTATGCTGCGTAAGGGTTGCAGGTGCAGTGTTTTGGCCATACCCATGGTTTTCAATTTTTCACCGCCATATTTTTTTACAAAAGCAGGCAGCTTTTTTTCCAGCGCCGCTGCATTTGTACCGGGCCGCAGTTTTACATACGACATAACAATATTCATCCCGGTCCATGAGTTGTTGTGAAGGGCGAACTCGCCCAACCCACCACTGTTCATCGACATAAATATGTTTGCATGAATATGCGATTTACCCAGGCTTTCATCAATCACACCGCTTACTGTAAAATCGTGTTTGCCATAACGGTTATCCATGGTAATAACCTTGCCAACCGGGTCAACATTGCCAAACAATTTGTCAGCAACAGGTTTCAGCAATACAATGCTGTAGGGCGCGGTTAATACGTTTTTCTCATTGCCATAAACAAAGTGAAAATTAAACATGTTAAACAATGCAGAGTCTGCAAATACCGCGTCCTTTTCATACAGTAACCTGTTTTTGTATTGCAATAAGTGAAAGTCAATATTAAGGGTAGGAACTATACGCGCATATTGCACAATTTCAGGAAAGTCTTTTTGCATTGCCGGCGCCACAGGTGCAGTAGCTGTTGCCCAGTTATTTTGAGAGGCTGAACTGCTCCAAAAAGTATTAACGCGGTAAATATTCTGCGCATCTTTATGCTGGTTATCATAGCTGTATTGATCCTGCACATAAAGCAGTATATATAAACAGCTTAATGTGCCAAGGGCGAGGCCAAAAATATTGATAAAGCTGAATGTTTTGTTTTTCAGCAGGAACCGGAGGGCCGTTTTATAATAGCTTTTAAACATAAAAAACAGTTTATATTTATAAATTGGTTGTGCAATATTTGTTAAGCAACAGCTTACTTAATACTTACCGGCATCGTAAGTATCTGTGCCTTTACTTACGGGGTTCCCTCATTTTTATGTTGCCGGGTAATACAAACCTTTACAAAATAAAAAGGTTACAGAGAGCAAAGCTTTTTTGTTCGGATATTGAAGCAGCGGGAATATTCAACGTGAATAGCATTCCGTTTGAAATTTGTAATATAATATTTGAAATTTGTTAGATTGTTAAAGTTAATCGCCGGTAACTTTGTGGTTGGCAGGTACACCTGCAACTTTAGTTAAATATTGATGACCGCTAATGAATACAGTTGAAACGATAGAAGAATTTTATACACGAAAATTTGAGTGGATACCTGACAATCTTCGTAAAAATATTGGGCATTTCAATGTATTTAAATTAGAGCCATTTGTTGGCGACAAAGCCGCGCCGGTACCTTATAAACGCAGGGATTACTTTAAAATAATGCTGATGCAGGGCCAATGCAAAATGCACTATGCCGATAAAGTAATTGAGGTGCAAAAGCAGGCGCTTTCCTTCTCAAACCCACAAATACCGTACAAATGCGAGCATATTGAACAAATACAGGGCGGTGCGTTTTGTATTTTTAACCAGCACTTTTTTCACCAGTTTGGCAACCTTAACCAATATGCACTTTTCCAGCCAGGCGGCACACATATATTCGAACTGACAGATGAACAAACAGAGGAAGTAAAAGCTGTTTATAAAAGAATGTTTGCTGAAATTGAATCAAGCTACGTTTACAAATATGATGTATTGCGCACGCTGGTATTTGAGCTAATACATTACGCCTTAAAAATGGAAGCCACCGCTAAGCTTGAACAGCAGCCCATTCATGCGGCGCAGCGTATAACAACGCTTTTTCTTGAGTTGTTGGAAAGACAATTTCCTATTGACGAAAACCATCACATAGTAGCCCTTCGGTCAGGTTCTGATTATGCCAAACAGCTAAATGTTCATGTTAACCATTTAAACAGGGCTGTAAAAGAAATAACTGAAAAACCAACCTCGCAACTAATAGCGGAGCGAATATTGCAGGAAGGTAAAATATTGCTAAAGCACAGCAACTGGACGGTTTCTGAAATTAGCTATGCGCTAGGCTTCAAGGAGGTAACACATTTTAATAACTTCTTTAAAAAGCATACTGAAACCAGCCCGCTTAAATTTAGGAATGTTTGATTTTTGTAAGGTATTGTTTGATAGTTGTTTTTTTGCGGCGCGTTGGCGGCAGTAGCTTTGTGTAAGTATTTTACAACAATAAAATGGTATTATATGCAGAAAAGAATATTGGGCAAAGGCGGGTTGGAAGTATCTGCCCTTGGCCTTGGGTGTATGGGTTTAAGCTATGGTTACGGCCCTGCCGTAAGTAAAGAAGCTGCAGTTAAGTTGATTAGAAAAGCGTTTGATGAAGGCGTTACTTTTTTTGATACAGCCGAGGCATATGGCGCATTGAATGAAGAGATGGTTGGCGAGGCAGTAGAGCCGTTTAGAAAAGACGTTGTAATAGCTACAAAATTTGGGTTTGCAGGCGGCGATGTAACCAAGGGTTTAGACAGCAGGCCAGAAAATATACGGGCGGTAGCAGAGACATCATTAAAAAGGCTGAGGACAGACGTGATAGATCTTTTTTACCAACACCGTGTTGACCCTAATGTGCCTGTTGAAGATGTTGCCGGTGCGGTAAAGGATTTGATAGCAGAAGGCAAGGTTAGGCATTTTGGTATGTCAGAAGCAGGGGCAGGCAGTATAAAAAAGGCACATGCTGTGCAACCAGTTACTGCGTTGCAAAGTGAATACTCGCTTTGGTGGCGCGAGCCTGAGAATGAAATTCTGCCTGTGCTGGAAGAACTGGGTATTGGCTTTGTACCATTCAGCCCGCTGGGAAAAGGTTTTTTAACAGGCGCCATTAATGAAGAAACAAAATTTGACAGTACTGATTTCAGGAATATTGTACCCCGTTTTACTGAAGAGAACAGGAAGGCCAACCAGGCACTTGTTGACCTGCTTAAAATAATTGCAGGCGATAAGCAGGCTACACCAGCACAAATTGCTTTGGCATGGCTGCTTGCACAAAAGCCATGGCTTGCACCTATACCAGGCACTACCAAAGAACACCGTTTACTGGAAAATATTAAAGCTGCATCTGTTGTGTTAACTAAAGATGACCTGGCAAATATTGAAGCTGCGGCCGCACAAATTACCGTGCAGGGTGCGCGTTACCCGCAGCATTTGCAAAATAGGGTAGGGCGGTAAGCGCCTAAGCTATACCCCGGTTTTTGAAAGCTCATTACGCTGTTACAGCATAGCGAGGGGTATTGATTTGCATATTAAAAAGCTACGGCAACGAAATGAAGAAAGTAATTATAATTGGTGCAACAGGAAGCCTTGCACAATATGTTATTGAGGCACTGAAAGCATTGAATAATGTGCAGCTTACATTGTTTGTTAGAAATAAAAACCGCCTGGCAAAAGATGCGGGAGCGGGCTACACTATTATTGAAGGTGACGTACTGCAATATGACAGTTTAAAAAAAGCTGTTACAGGCCATGACATTGTGTATGTAAACCTGGCAGGAAACCTTGAAACAATGGGTAATAATATTGTTAAAGCAATGCATGAGACAAGGGTGAGACGAATAATAGCCATTAGTTCAATTGGTATTTATGAAACGCCATTAAGGCCAGTGTTAATACCCTACCGAAAATTAGCAGATGTTATTGAAAGTTCGGGGCTTGACTATACCATATTAAGGCCTGATTGGTTTACCAACGCCAATGAGATTGACTATGTTATTACACACAAAGTTGAACCCGAAACCGGCACGGCTGTTTCAAGAAAAAGTATTGCGGCGTTCGTCTCAAAAGTTGTAGAAGACCCGCGTTTATATCTTAATGAAAATATTGGCATAAGCAAACCAGGATAAGGTGGCGAAATATAGCATTATTAACCCCACGGTTTTAACAGGATAAAGAAATTTCCGTTGTAAAATTAATTACCATGAAAAGTGTGATAGTTGTTATTGGCCCCGGTTCAATTGGGCAGGCAATAGCACGGCGCGTTAGTGCTGGCAAGCATGTGTTGCTGGCTGACCTGCGGATTGAGAACGCTGATGCAGCAGCAAAAACCTTAAATGATGCAGGTTTTGAAGTTACCACAACTGTTGCAGATGTGTCTTCAAGAGATTCAGTTAATGCCCTAGTTGAAAAAGCGATAAGCCTGGGCGAGGTAACCGGCGTTATACACGCGGCGGGTGTTTCCCCATCGCAGGCATCGCCGGAAACCATACTTAAGGTTGACCTGTACGGCACTGCGCTGGTGCTTGAACTGTTTGGTAATGTTATAGCAAAGGGCGGCGCTGCGGTTGTTATTGCTTCACAATCCGGCCACCGTTTATCGCCGCTTTCTGCTGAAGAAAATAAAGCCCTTGCAACAACCCCTGTTGAAGAACTTCTTAACCTGCCACTGTTACAGCCCGGCCAGGTAAAAGATTCGTTGCATGCATACCAGCTTGCAAAACGCGGCAACTCGCTGCGTGTAATGGCTGAGGCCGTGCGCTGGGGCAAACGCGGCGCAAGGGTTAACACCATTAGCCCGGGCATTATTATGACGCCATTGGCTAATGACGAGCTGAAAGGGCCGCGGGGGGCAGGTTACAGGCGCATGCTGGATATTTCTGCCGCCGGCCGCGCAGGCACACCAGATGAAGTTGGTAATGTAGCCGCTTTGCTAATGGGCGCTGATGGTGCATTTATTACCGGCAGCGATTTTTTGATGGATGGCGGTGTAACAGCAGCTTACTGGTTTGGCGATTTGGCGCCATAGGCGTGAACTTTTAAACAATTATTACACTAATATCTCAACATGAAAACGATAGCTATTCTAATTATTTGCACTTTGCTTGCAGGCAACAGCAATGCACAGTCAGACCCTGGCGCCGCCGCATTAAAATTGTCGGCTGATATATTCAGGTGGGAGACAAACAACCAAATAGATTCTCTTGAAACAGTGTTTCACGACCAATTTGTTGTAGTAAGCAGCAGCGGGGAAAGCCAGGTAAAAAGCCAATACCTGCAACGGTTGAAAAGCGGCAATTTTGTGCATAACAGCATAGATGTTGAGCAAAATACTGCTACAGTTACCGGCAACACAGCCGTTGTAACAGGTAAGGGAAAATTTACTGTAACAGTATCAGGAAATAAGGTAACATTATACCTGTTGTACATGGAAGTTTTTACGAGAGATAACGCGGCTTCTTCATGGAAGATATTGGCTATGCAGGCCAGCAGGCTGCCGCAATAAGCTTAACAGGTCCCGGGCAAACAATACAAACAGACTACGCCAGCAAAATAAAAAATAAGAGGCCCTCCAAAAAAAGAGGGCCGTGGGGCAATATATTAATCGCCCTGCTTATGAAAGTTTTGAGCAGCATGTGCCCAATAAGTTATGCAGGGCAAGCAAATCGGTTATTATAATTACTGGAACTAATTCAATTCTTTCTTAGTATACCGGCGGTACGTTTAAAGCCAGGTGTTTTCACAAACCGGTTCAAAAAATTTTGGTAGCCACCAAAATGTGAGCAGCAAAAATATCGCATGTAATCGATTACGCAAAACAAAAAACAAACAATTTATTACGATATTCAAATAGTGGGGGAATTGGTTCTATGTGGCATCTACTGCATTAGTCCAACAGGCTGTTAGACTATCAAAAAAAGTTAAGAAAATTCTACAACACAAACTGCACTACATTCTGAATAATAGCCAACACTTTTACAAATTAGCTGCTGTATAAACTTATTTCATCTGCAATTTTTCAAATGCCTGCCAGAGGCGGGATTGTATTCGAAGTTCGCAGGCTAAGCCCTACGGACAGCGGCATGTCTTCGCCATCAACTTTTACCACCAAACTTATGTCGGCATGTCAATGTTACCATTACCCCCTGGCAAAACTTGAACTCATCTTGAAATAGTTTGACCACACGCTGCCGGCTACATTTACCAAAAATAACACGAAATGAAAATTTTTAAAACTATGGCTTTGGCTTGTGGCCTTTGTATGGGCATAATGGTGCAGGCGCAAACTATTTATGTGGACCCGGCTGCGGGTAATGATGGCTTTAGCGGCAGTAAACAGCAACCGGTTCAAACTATTGCCCGCGCGGCGGCGCTTACCCGCACCTTTAAAGGACGGGAGCCTATATGTATTAAACTGCTGCCCGGCCTGCACCTGCTGGCGCGGCAAGTGGTGATAGACTCGCTGCCGGTAGCCAACGACACGGCACTGCTTAGCATTGAGGCGGCGGTGCTGCCGGGCGATACGGCCTGGCGGCCATGGCTTATGCCGGTTATTCAGTCTGTGTCAGATAATAATAAGGATTACGGCAATTTTAACCATTGTATCGGCTTGCAGGTTGAGCGCGGCAAAGTTGCTATTCGCGGGCTTAAATTTACCGGTAATGCGCACCCGGGCGTTAAATATTATTACCCTGTTGAGCGGCACAAGCCTTACCTGCAGGGCCTGTATATAAGTAATTGCCTTTTTGTGGGCTCGCCAAATATTGCGCCGTTGCAGGGGGCGGTGTTTGCACAGGGGCGGGATATTGCGGTTGACCACTGTACGTTTTATAATTGCAAAAACGCTATTCTTTGCTTTGTTAACACAAGCGGGTTTGTGCTAACACATAGTGTTATTTACGGGGCGTATGAGGCTGCCGTGCGGCTGGGTTACGGGGCCGATGGCGACCTGCCTTTTGTTTTTAAGAACAACGTTATTGCAAACAGTGAGTATGCATGGCTGGGGTATAAAACCACTCACCATTACTATATTTTTGAAGATGCGGTATTTACGGGCAACCACCATTTTATAGGCTACAATGTTGACCCGCCGGGGGATGATACAGATAACAAAGTAACTGAACACCGCGTTGCCCACGTTGGCACTATACTGTTTGACGATAATTTTATGCTGTTGCCCGTCTCCGCTGGGTATGACCTCACTGCGGGGTACGAAAAAAAGTAAAAAAAAGTTGTTGAAAACACCGGACACTTCCGGGCTTTTTATATATATAATAATAGGGTGGAAGGGGTAGGGTAGGCCAGGAAGGTTTAAGGCGAAAAGGGAGGATGGTGTAAGGTATGAGGTTTATAGCTTAAGGCGATAAAGGAAGACAGGAAGGAGTAAGGTTTGAAGTTTAAAGCTGGTTTGTTGCAAAAGGTCTTTGATAAGTGGTGCCGTTGGTAAGGCTAACGAGGATGAATTTTTGAACAAAATTGAATTATATTTTGTTTAATATTTTGTAAATGAATTGATTATGGGTGATTTGGATTCCTCCTCCATAGGAGTCCTTCGGACTTTTTCCTCCTTTTTGGGATAGCTTTTACCACAATAACATGAAGAAAGGCAGCACAAAAGGCACAAATATTCGGGTTTGAAATTTTAAGTTGGTGGGTTGCGATACGTCTTTAATAAGTGGTGCCGTAGATAAGGCTAACGAGGATGAATTTTTGAACGAAAATTGAATTATTTTTTGTTTAATATGTTGTGAATGAATGGATTATGGGTGAGATGGGTTCCTCCTCCATAGGAGTCCTTCGGACTTTTTCCTCCCTTTGGGATGGCTTTTTTGGCACTGATGTACGGAGGGGTAACACAAAGGGTAATATGGTTTCAGGTTTGAAGTTTAAAGTTGGTTTGTTGCAATAACCCTTTGGTAACTGATTTTAAGGACTAACGAGGATGAATTTTTGAACGAAATTGAATACTGTTTTATGTAATTTGTTGTGAATGAATTGATTATGGTTGAGATAGATTCCTCCTTTTTCCTCCCTTTGGGGTGTTTTTTTATCGGGTACGCCGGAAGAATGAAAAAATCTTCTGATGCTAACCTTTGCCTGGCGAGTTGCACTACTAAAGCATGATACTGGTTACGGGGCAGCCTCCATACCTGAATGCGAAGGGTCTCCCTTACCATACGAAAGTTGTAGCTGCTTTAAATACGATGGTTAGTACACTTATAACCTGACTAAAATCAATACGCTTGCAAACGCGGATCAATCACTTACGTTAATTGCCACGCCATATTTGCATCGAAAAAATAATGTATGGTAGAAAGCGAAATTTATGAATGGCTGGAGGGTAAAACATTTGCAGTGCCGGAGTACAAAGTGTTTAATGCGGACGAAAAAATTGATATTGGCTTTTATCCCGCGGTTATTAAAATACAGTCGCCAAAAGTTATACATAAGTCTGACGTGGGCGGCGTAATAACTAACGTGCAAAATGCGGGTGATTTAAATTTCGCACGGCAGAAGATAATACACAATTTAAACCAGCATGGCATTTTTGTAGACGGTGATGATAAGTTTATTGTAAGCCATATGTGCAAAGGCATAGAGCTTTTTTTTGGTATTGTAAACGACCCTGTTTTTGAAAGGGTAATTGTTTTTGGGGCAGGCGGTATTTATACGGAACTTTTTAAAGATGTGTGCTTTATAGACAGCGAGGCAACGAATGAGGAGATTACCAGGGCTATACTGCAAACCAAGATATCGGTAATTTTTACAAAAGGTTTCAGGGGTATTAAATATGATATTAACCTTGTGATAAACCTGGTGCAAAAATTACAGTTGCTTAATGTGCAGGAACTGGACCTTAACCCTGTAATGCTTCAACCTGGCCGGTTAACAATTGTAGATGCCCGTCTGTTAAATGCTTCAGCACCTGCAATACACAGGGATGTGAAACATGTTCCTGAAATATTTACACCTGTTAATGTTGCCATAGTTGGCGCCAGCGGCCATCCCGACAAAGTTGGATATGCCATTGCCAAAAATACAGCCGCCCAACCTGGTGTATTTTTTGTGAACCCCGGGCTGGATACCCTTTTTGATAAAAAGGTGTTCCATACCATTAACGACCTGCCCGCTGTTGATACGGCTGTGTTAGCCATACCCGCGGCGGGAGTTGAGAAGGCGATAGTGCAACTGGCCATAAAAGGCGCTAAAAATATTATTGTTATTACAGCTGGTTTTAAAGAGGCAGGGCATGACGAAAGTTTTTTGGCACTGCTTGCTGAAAAATACAACCTTAACATAATTGGCCCTAATTGCCTTGGGGTGTATCTGAATGGCTTTAATCTTACATTCGGCGCAACTGGCGTATTGGGCGGCCAGGTTAATTTATTCTCTCAATCCGGAGCAATACTGGCTGAGATAATGGATAAGGCCGCAGAAAAGAATATTGGTTTTGAAAACATTATTTCCGTAGGCAACATGGCCGATGTTGACTTTGGCGATCTAATAAATTCTTATAAAGGGGTTAACCCGCTTAACTTGTACATTGAAGGCATTGCCCATGGTAAGAATTTTTTAAGGGCCATACGTAAAAGTAAATCGCCGGTTAGAATATATAAGGCAGGGCAAACCGAAGCGGCAAGGAAGGCCGCATTTTCTCATACCGGAAACCTTGCGGGCAACTTTAATATGTTCTGCGGGCTGCTAAAAAGTGTTGGTGCAAGCCTGGTAAAGGATATTAACGGCCTGATGTACCCATATTCGTTTAACAAAATTCTTGTTGTTACCAATGCAGGTGGGCCGGGAACGGTGTTGAGCGACCTGGTGAGTAATAAATTGTACCAGCTTAGCGACGATGATTTAAACGCGCTAAATGCAGTGCTGCCGGAAAATTGGTCAAAAAATAACCCGGTTGATATTATTGGTGATGCCCGCCCGGAAAGGTTTAAAAATGTGCTGCAAGTTGCTGATAATTTTAACGCCGATGCAATTTATGTTATTGTTACGCCGCAATTTATGACTGATGCATATGCCATAAGCCAGATATTTACCACCGCTAAATTTAAAACAAAAATATTTCCTGTTTTACTGGGTGGTGCAGCTGTGAAAGAGGCCAAAAAGCATTTGCAGGAAAACAATATTCCTTTTTTTGATGAACTGAACGAAGCGGTTTGTTTTTTGTAACGCCAAAGCCATCTATAAACATTCAGCGATTTAAACGGCGCGTAAGCTTTTGTTGATCGGTTTTCGCCGCCATTGTGTTGCTTTAGCCTTCGTTCAATATTGTCGGTCATACCAACATAAATGTAGTTTCGGGCAATACTTTTTATGGCATAGACATATATCATAATTTAAAAGAGGCAACTTTTTAAGTTACCTCTTCAATTTTTCCGGGTGCCCAGGACTGAACCTGGCTGCCGTCAGGCTGGTTCGAACCAGCACATCCTTGCGAACGCTGCGACCTGAACACAGTGCGGCTACCAATTCTGCCAGCCGGCAGGCTGGTTCGCTACCCGGGTATTGCCTTTTTTGGGAGTGCAAATGTTAAATGGAGACTTATTTTATCAGGCTTTTCAGAAATTCTTTACCAGTACCACCTTTAAGGTATTTCTCTCTGGTACGAGCTTCGGGCCTGGTAGCAAAGGTTTCAGTGTAGATTAACGTAAATGGCGCATATACTTTTGTTGATCGGTTTTCGCCGCCATTATGTTGCTTTAGCCTTCGATCAATATTGTCGGTCATACCAACATAAATGTTGTTTCGGGTAATACTTTTTATGGCATAGACATTTATCATAATTAAAAAGAGGCAACCTTTTAAGTTACCTCTTCAATTTTTCCAGGTGCCCAGGACTGGATTCGAACCAGCACATCCTTGCGAACGCTGCGACCTGAACACAGTGCGTCTACCAATTTCGCCACCTGGGCATTTCCCTTTTTGGGGAGTGCAAATATAGGCTTACAAAGTATTATGTACAAATCTTTCGACCTTCTAAAAAAATTTAGCCGGATCGCTAGGGTTTGTTGCTGGTACAGGCAAACAAAAAAGTGTTGCCATTGGGTTGGCAACACTTTTTTAAACTTACTAAACGCTTATGAAGAAACAATCAACCTGTCCTTTATTCAACCACAGCTACCGGCTGTTTCCAGGTATTGCCATTTTTATCAAGCAATACAACGCGGTAGCTGGCGGCGGCTATGCCCGTTGGCAAACTTATGGTTTGGGTTAAGTTGTTACCATCGCTGGTAATTGCGCGCTCCATCACTTTTTTACCTTCGGTATTAAACAGTTGCAGGGTGTATTTACCGGCAACCATATTGTTTAGCTGCACGTGCAATTGCTGTTTGCGTGGCGCCGGGTTGGGGTACACGCTAAACTGCGGCCTGTTGTTATTAATTTTAACCAATACAACATTGCTGTAGTAAGTAGCTGCGTCTACGCTTAATACTTTAATACGGTAAAAATTATCGCCGGTTAACGGTTGGGCATCATACAGGTTATAGGTAGCGGTTAAACCTGTATTGCGGGGTGTAGTATTGCCAATGGCTGTAAATTGCTGGCCGTTTGCGCTTCGTTCAACCTGGTATTGCTGTACGCCTTGTTCTGTAGCAGTTGTCCATTGTACCTGCACGCCTTTATCCTGCTGGGTTGCTTTAAGGTTTGTAAGGGTGCTGGCCAATGTGCCCTGTTCAGCGAACGATATATAAAACCTGTTACCGTTGTACGATGCTTTTTCGGCAGTAGTGGTGAAGGAAATATCAGCTTGCTGGGTTAGGTTAACAGCTGTTTTGGTTTTTGCAAACCTGTCAACCAGCCATGCCTTAACCTTAAGATCGTCCAGTTTTTGCGGCTTTAATGTAAACGAGTAGGATGATTTTGTTTTAAGGCCGTTTACGTACAACAATATTGAATCGCCGGCTACTGGCAAAGGCAGCCTGCTTATGCTGATATAATTTGTATCAACTATAATGGAGAGATTCTCAGCATAGTCGAACAGCTTTGGAGCATCATCGCTAACGCCTTTTTTGTAGCTGTCGCCAAATTTTGCCAGTATGCCATCAACCGGCGCAATGCTGCCATTTACCAACTTGCTTAATGTAAGGCGAAGTTGTTTGGCATTTGATGGTGTGGGTGCAAAAAAAACGCCTTCGTTATTGTTGGTGTTTTTATCGCTCTCCTTAAAGGTTACGCTAACATCCTGGCTGCCATCTGCTACTTGTACAAATACAGCCTGGCCGCTTTGCAGGTCCATTGTTTGCTGGCTTTCGCCGGCATTTGTTGCCGGGTCTAAGCCATAATCCCAGGTGCCTGATGTGTTGTCGTAGCTAAAGTTTACATAGCCGCCAACAGGCTGCCCTTTTTTCTGCGGATCCCACAGCCAGTAATTGTTGGTTGTGTTAACGGTAGTAACCTTGGTAAGGTCAACCGGAGATGCATAAGGATTGCCAATTAATATGTAATGGTTAGTGCCAACACCTGTATAGCTAAACTGCTGGTCGCCGGTTTGCAGGGTGCCGTAAGCCCGTAATGTTGTAGCTGCCGAGTCTGACCTGATGGTATTGCTGCCATACGGGCCTGTTATAAAAATAGCGTAGGCTTTATTGGCTGCGGCAGCAGTGTTGTCGCCCAGTATAGCGTTGTGTGTGTCGTCCACATTAACCCAGTCGTCAATGTTCTCATCATAATATTGCAGTGATGGTTCATTGCCACCGTCTGTAAACCCGTCGCCAAATGCACCGCTGCCGCCGGGTTTAAATATTTCGGCGCCACTGGCCTCGCTGCAACTGCAAATGTTGCCGCTGTTCTGCCAGTTGTCGAATATTGATCCTGCACTGTTTAAAGGTGCGGTAAGTAAGCGCCATGAACGCCTGGCCGGTATATACCTGTCAACTTCAACACTGCCATCAATGTAAGCACCGGTGCCTGCGGCAACCATGGCAGTGCCGGTTTCAGGGGTTGAGGCAAGCACAAGGGCATCGTTGGTAGTTAGCGTACCGGTTTTAGGTGTGTAGAGCCCATAAATGTAAGTTGTACCATCAGAAGGATCGGTTAAGCTAACACCCTGTGCATTATCAATAGTAATATCTTTAACATCAACGTCACCGTCAATTTGCTGCGGGTCTGTTCCGCTAAATACAAGGCCGCCATACATTGCATTTATAGGTATACTGCCAAAATAATATGGTGCATTATACATGCTGCCTTTTAGTGTTAAAACGCCGCCTGTAACAATGGTTAATAAGGCATTAGGGTCAACACTCACATCATGCACAACAGCGTTATCAGCATTTATAACCGGGTAGGTGGTTAAACCAAGCGGAATATAAACATCGGTGGTTTCGCCGGGAACGTTTCCATCACTCCAGTTATCGGTTTTAAACCAGTCGTTATCAATATGACCGGTCCATGCACCGGGGATGGGTTCAACAGTAAAACCTTTATACCATGCGGTATCGCAGCCTGTTACAACTCCCACACTGTCAGACGAAGTGCTGGCTGCCGGAGATGTATAAGCCGTTATGCTGTTGTTAGCATCAACCGTAAAATTGTCAGCGGGCTCGCCGCCTATCAGCACGGTTTTTACATTGTAAAACTGTGTACCGGTGATGGTTACCGGTGTATTAAAATCGGCAATGTTTGGCGAAACATCTGTTATGGTTGGGGGGGCAACAACAATAACAGTATCGTAGCTGGCAGGGCACCCGCTTTTTGAAGCTATTACGGTATACATACCTGTTGCTGTAGATGTAATAGAAGGGCTTGTTGCGCCGGTTGACCACAGGTAAGTATCTAAGCTGGTTGTTGGGTCGTATTCCCAAACATCGCCTAGCGCAAGCCCTGTTGTTGCGTCGCCACCCGTTGTAACATAGGCTTTTGCCCGTGTCGCCAAAACCACAGGAAAGCTACGCGGAAGACCATTAAAAGCAGCGCCTGGCGACCATGTATCGGTTGCGGGGTCATAAGTCCAAACATCGCTGTACGCATAACCATTATAATCAATATCGGTACCAAATCCAAAATACCCTATACCATTCATCGCAAAGCCGCTGCCATATAGGCGCGCCATGCCGGGGAAATTGGCTTTTTTGACCCATTTGTCGGTTAGCTGGTTGTACTCAAACGCTGTATTTTCGTAACCGGGGTATGCGCCCACACCACCGGCCAGGTAGGCCTTATTGCCAATAGTAAAGGCGCCTTGCCCGGCATGCGGTACGCCGGGATAAGGGCTTTTGGTATCCCATTTATCTGTTACAGGGTCATACTCCCAAAGTTCATTTGGGTTATTTGAAAAAGTGTTGCCGGTAACATAGCCTTTATTGTTTATACTGAATGACGTTGTTCCATAGTTTTGGCCACCTCCAAAATTAGCTACAACTGCCCAACTATTACCAACAGGATCATAAGCATATACATCTTCAAAAAAACCGGCAGAGCCTGTGCCACCGCCTATATAACCTTTGCCATTCAGGCTGAAGCTAAATGCTAAACTCCTGCTGGCACCGGTAAAGTCTGCAACCTGGGTCCATGTGTCATGGTCGGCATCATATTGCCACATGGCGGTTAGCTCGTCGCTGGCGTCATCCTCGCCAAGGCCAACGTATAATGTATTGTCAATACTAAAACCCGTTGCGCCAACTATACCGCTTAAAAGGCTTGCTTTTTGGGTGTAAGCGCTGTCAGCAAATGTGTTAAGCACCAAATTATTGCAGCAACTGCAAAGGCTGGCGGTATCTTTAAAATTAATACCTATTGCAGGGCATTGCTGCGCTTCAGCAAATATTGCATAACCAGTTGTTATAATAAAAAATAGTATAATTTTTTTCATTGTGAATGTGTTAGTGATTACAAAAGGATATGGAATAAACAGGCATGTTTATCTTACGGCTATGTTAAGCGTTCTTAATTCGGCGGCGGTAACCGCAGGCGGCATTTGCCCGCTCTTCATTTTGCCGGTAACCAGTTGGGCTACTTTTTCGGCGTCTTCTTTGCTTGTAAAGCCGGCATGGCCCGCAACGCCGGGTATAACAGGCTGATGTATTATTTTGCGGCCGTTATTGTACACATCATAACCATACGTATTAGTACCTGTATTAATAATGGTGTAGGTAACATTGCCCGCTAAAAGTTTTTTTATATTGGCCGCAGTTACTTTATGCTGCCTGCTTTTAAGGTAGGTTTGTTTTATTTTTTCCTTCAGGTCAACTGGCACCGTTTTATATTTAAGGGCCCGGGCGCTAAGTTTTGCAGTATGCATGCTGTCTGCCACAAGGGTTTTATGCTTTGCCTGGTTGTGTGTAATATGCCTTCTTGCATTGGGTTGTGCAGTTTGTGCCTCCACACTTTGTTGGCAAACCAGGGCAAAAAAAATAAAAGTTATAACAATAACTGTTTTATGGGCAGCAGCCAGCCCTTTTTTGTGTAAAAAGTTTTTCATGTATTATTTTTTTGGCGTTATTGGCGTGGTGTTAGTATAGTTGTTAGGCGGTATAGATCAGCAGTATTGCTAAAATTACAACATTGTTTTTTATGTCAACAATACATTTTTATATAATTTTTATTTAGCTGGGTTGTCTAAAAGTCCTGCCTTAATACGCGGCTATACGCAATAAATAACACTATAGCCGTAGCAATTAACAGGTATAAAAAAATATTTAGCAGGTTATTTACCCGGCGATACAATTTGCGCTTTTTGTTGGTGGTCATTTTTATTTCATCCTGTGCATATATTCTAAAATAGCTTTTCATTATATCTGCCAAATTAAAACCGCGATAGTTTATTACTACCGGTATTTTAATAACAAAAATAACAGCAGCCAGGATTAGTAAAATGACCATGTATTTTTAATTAAGTTAACGGATGCATTGTAAGCGCAATTTGCGTAAACGTTTGTGGGTAGCTTGAGCTTTGTATGTGAACAGCAGAATTTTGTATGTGAACGACAAGGCTACAAAACAAATGGTTTAAAATAAAACTATTGATGTCTTCAATTAGTTAACATGCCGGTGGGCTATAAAAGTTGGTTAAATGGCAGGCCGTTTTACCCGCTTCTTAAATTTTAGCGCCATTTTTTAATATTAATTAAATGTTGCATATCTTTCCATAACCAAAAAATATCCCCATGCCCCCTTTGAAAAACCGCCGGTATCCGCATGCCGTACTGTTTATTGCGGCTGCCTTATTTTTCCAGCTTGCCGGGGCGCAGTTAACTCCCTCGTTCGATAGCATATTGCAAACAATAAAGGCTATTAAAAACGACAGTGTGCGAAAGAAAGCCTTATTCAACTATGAAAAAGAAATTAGCAGGGAGCAGCCACAAAATGCCCTTGTGCTGGATAGCCTGTTGATTATAGAGGCACGGAAGACCCATAATAAACAAGATGAAATGAAGAGCCTGTATGGCATGGCGTTGGATTATAATATGCTGAACGATTACCCCGCATCTATCTCATACTCATTTAAAGCGCTTGACCTTGCAGTACAGCTTAAAGACCGTAAGGTTGAAAGTGAGATATACCTAAACCAGTCTAACGTTTACGCGATGATAAAAGATACAGCCAATGAGTTGCAAACCATTAATAAGGCCCTGGCGATAGCGCTGGCTGATAATGATTCTGCAATGATGGGTGATGCTTATAACGAGTTGGGTATTTACTACAGCAAGCTTGGCAATACTAAGCTTGCCATACAAAACCTGCAGACTTCCATAGACATAAGCGCCGCTATCAATAAAAACGAAAGGGCGCTTGAGACCTATGTAAACATGGCGATAGTTTTTAAAAACAGCCGTCAATTTGATAAAGCTAAACAGGCATACAACCGCAGCCTTGTAATGGCAGATTCAACACATGATAGTTATATAAAAGCTGTTATTATTGATAACATGGCTAACCTGGAGTTTGAAATGGGCGACTATGCGACCTGTGAAAAACACGCCCTGCAATCGATAGGCATGTCCTACCAGGTTCAGGAGAAATCCATAAGGACTGACCTTTATGCCCTGCTGGAAAAATTATATGAAAAAGAGAAGCGTTACCCTGAAGCTATTCAATACTTCTCGAAGCTGGCAGACCTCAAAGACAGCCTTTTAAATGAAGAAAAATTAGCACAGATAGGAGAGATGGACAAGAAGTTTCAAACAGCGTTAAAAGATAAACAAATAACCACCCAGCAAGCTCAAATTAACAACCAGCGCAAGCTTAATTTAATATTAGGCGGTGGGGGTGTAGCAATAGCAATTATTGCAGGGCTTATATATGGCAACCAGCGCCGTACTGCAAAGCTTAACAACCTTATATCAGCACAGCGGGATGCTTTAAGCCGGCAAAGCGAAACCTTGTCTGTAATGATGAAGGAACTACACCATCGTGTTAAAAACAACCTGCAGATTGTTGCAAGCCTGCTAAACCTGCAGTCGCAAAAACTTACTGACGATGGGGCTATAATTGCAGTGCAGGAAAGCAAGCAGCGTGTACAGGCAATGTCTCTTATTCACCAGCGGCTATATAAAACCGATGATATTACCCGCATAAACATGCGCGAATACATAAATGAACTGGCGGACTTTTTGGCAATATCGTATGGTTACAATCCTGACAATTTTAGCTTACGCATTGACGTAGAGGAAGAGTGGGCTGATATTGATAGGGCCCTGCCGCTGGGCCTTATATTAAACGAATTGGTAACCAACGCTTTTAAATATGCCTTCATCGATATTGAGCGGCCTGAATTATATATTGGCTTTAAGCATGATGATAATAATAACATAAACCTGGTTGTAAAAGATAACGGCAAAGGAATTGACCCTGCATTGTGGAACACCAACCAATCCGGTTCGTTTGGCAGGCAACTGGTAAAAGCGTTAACCGGGCAGTTAAGGGCAAAAGAAAAGCTGGATGTAAATAACGGAACAAGGTTTACATTTGTAATACCTGTGGCGGCATAACTAACCAATGAAAGAAGATAAAATAAATATTTTAATAGTAGAAGATGAGGCCATTGTGGCGATGGACCTTGGTGCATCGCTAACAAAGCAGGGCTATGCAGTAGCCGGCATTGCCGATAATGCTGAAGAAGCGGAAGATCTGTTTAAAGCCACTATACCTGATATTGTTTTGGTTGATATAAATATTATAGGCGAAACTGACGGCATCGCCCTTGTTGAAAAATTAACCGGCATACGCGAAACACCGGTAATTTACCTTACTGCCCTAAGCGACGCTGAAACCGTAAGCCGTATGAAGCGCACCCACCCATCAGCATACCTTACCAAGCCGTACAATATTCAAAATGTTCACATTGCTATTGAACTGGCACTAAGCAACTTTGCGTTGATGCATAAAAAAAATACAACGCCCAATAAAAATATGCATGCTGTTAAAGAAGATGAAACCGGGCCAGAGGTCGATACTGACAAAGAACAAATATTACAGCTAAACGACCACATATTTATTAAGCAAAATTACCGGTTTGTAAAAGTAACTTTAAACGACATAATGTTCGCCGAGGCTGATAACAATTATGTGCACCTTGTAACCACCGACAAAAAATATACGGTGCGCATGTCTCTTCAGCAACTGGTTGACAAAATAAACTATCACCAGTTTATACGCGTTCACCGCTCGTACCTGGTGAACATGAGCGCCATTAACAACTTTACTGATTCTGAGTTGCGGGCTGGTAAACATACCGTGCCTATTGGCCGCAATTATCGTGACATGTTTATACGGCAATTCAATTTTAGGTAATAACAAGGGGTAACATATTTTGGTTAATCAGGTGGAGTGTTGTTTATATTATTTGCTGCCCGCACCCAAAAAGCCTGCTTTCACATACATAATCCGGTTGTTTACATACAAATAATTCCGGATGAGTAACTATTTCTCTACATTTATGTTGTAAAGCGCTGCCATAATTGTAAACTAATTCCATACATAGGTTTTCCAGTCTTAAATAAAGAAATTATGAAAACTGCATTTCAAAAAGCATTGCTAATTGCAATTATTTTACTTGTAACGCCCGCAATATATGTGCTGGCCAGTCCTTCAGGCCCCGGTTCTAACCGTGACGCCGGTGTGCCCATTGATGGAGGTATAAGCCTGCTTGTTGTGGCTGGTATTGGCTATGGTGCTAAAAAAATACGGGATAGCAGAAAGAAAGATATGCAACAGCCGGAAAATAATGAGCCCGGCAGCGATATAAAATAATTATTGTTTCCTGTGCATCAACAGTAAACATTGCCTGCAGGTGCTATGCTTTGTAAAAAGCTGCTCTTGAAGGCATTGTTGTTTTTGGCAGTAGAGGAATCTGTATTTCTTCAATCCCGTTTCAACTTCTCAAACCACGCTTAGTAATTTTTGTAGGATAACGCCTGTTGCCAAAAACCTTTTCATTCAAAGTTTTGAAATTACGGTTAACCTGATTACTTTTGCCGCCCCCTGAAATGGGAATTGGTTTTCGGGACGTAGCGCAGCCCGGTAGCGCGTTTGCATGGGGTGCAAGAGGCCGCTGGTTCGAATCCAGTCGTCCCGACATTACTAGATAAAGGGCAATCTTCAACAAGGTTGCCTTTTTTTTTATCCTCTAAAACCCGCGTCTGTATTGAGATTGCCTGAAAAAGACTATTAGTTTTTTCAGTTCGAACTGTATTATTCTCCTTATTGTATAGTCTTGTAACTACAGCCAGTTAAATATTTACCAACAAACAACCCTTGCGAACCAGTTTGGTTTCGCATATCTGTTTTTTTACAGAGGCCTTCCTCATAATTTACAACCCAATAGTATTTTTTAAGAATACACGGTTATCGCAAACCTATTTAAGGCTCCAATAATTTAAATTACTTATGCGTTCGCCTCTAATAACTTTAGAAATCAAACACTTTAAAGCAAAAAACTATTATAAAAATATTTGTATATTATTATACTATAAATTGAAATATAGTATAATTTTGTTATAATTAATACTAATGGGGGATATTGCTGTTATTGGTGGCGGATTTGCAGGGCTTAGCGCTGCGTCGTACCTGGCGAAGGCCGGCTATAAGGTTGATTTATATGAGAAAAACGATAGCCTGGGGGGCAGGGCGCGTGTATTATCTGCCTCCGGTTATGTTTTTGACATGGGCCCTAGCTGGTACTGGATGCCTGAAATATTTGAATCATTTTTTAAAGATTTTGGGTATACATCATCTAATTTTTACCGGCTTTCAAGGCTTGACCCCGGTTTTTCCGTAGTATTTGATAAAAATGTGGTGTTAGACATTCCCTCAAAAATAGAAGATATAGCTGCGAAGTTTGAATTGATTGAAAAGGGAAGTGCTGATAAACTTCGCAGCTTTTTAATGCAGGCAAAACGTAAGTATGAAGTAGGTATGGGCCAGATGGTACAAAAACCCACCATAAAACTGGCAGACCTGTTTGATGTTAAGCTGTTAAAGGGGCTATTTTCGCTTCAGGTATTTACTTCCCTCAGCAGCCATGTACGTAAATATTTTAAACATCCGGCGCTGCGCGCACTGATGGAGTTTCCTGTGTTGTTCCTCGGCGCTACGCCGGAAGATACACCTGCAATGTATAGTTTGATGAATTATGCCGCCCTTAAATTAGGTACCTGGTACCCACAAGGGGGATTTGGCAAAGTAGTAGATGGCTTTGCATCAGTTGCTGCGGAGCATGGCGTAGTTTTTAAAAAAGGAACTGCGGTAACCGCAATCAAAGCAGAAGGAAGTACTATATCCGGCTTATATACAGCCGAAGGCTTTACGGAATATAAAGCCGTTCTTGCAGCAGCAGACTACCATCATGTGGAGCAGCAGTTATTACCCGTCGAGTACCGCACCTATAGCCCGGCCTATTGGGATAAAAGAATAATGGCCCCCTCCTGCCTTATTTTTTACCTGGGTATAAACAAAAAAGTTAACCGTCTTCAACACCACACGCTATTTTTTGATGAGTCATTAAAGCAGCATGGTTATGAAATATATAAAAAGCCGCAATGGCCTTCCCGCCCGCTGTTTTATGTTTGCTGCCCGTCTAAAACCGACGGGCCAGTGGCACCGGCGGGTCATGAGAACCTGTTTATTTTAATGCCGCTTGCGGTAGGGCTACAGGATACTGATGCGCTGCGAAGCAAATATTTTGACATCATCATGTCCCGCCTTGAATCTTATACCGGCCAAGCCGTAAAGCCACACATAGCTTACCAAAAGAGTTATTGCCTTAATGATTTTGTATTTGACTATAATGCTTTTAAAGGCAATGCCTATGGCCTTGCCAATACGCTAATGCAAACTGCCAATCTAAAGCCATCGCTAAAGAGCAGTAAGCTGGATAACCTTGTATATGCCGGGCAGCTTACTGTGCCCGGGCCGGGTGTGCCACCTTCAATAATATCCGGTAAAATAGCCGCAAACGAACTGATAAAATATTTAAAGAAAGGAAATGAAAGAAAAATTTGACACGGTTTCTGCTAAATGCAGTAAGTCCATCACCCGCTTTTACAGTACAAGTTTCTCGCTGGGCATAAATTTTTTAGACCGTAAATTTCACGACCCCATTTATGCTATCTATGGTTTTGTGCGGCTGGCGGATGAAATAGTGGACAGCTTTCACGAATTCGATAAAGCTGATTTACTGGCCAAATTTAAAAGAGATTGCTTTGAATCCCTGGAAGAAGGCATAAGCCTAAACCCCGTGCTGAATGCTTTCCAAAAAGTAGTGCGATCTTATGATATTGACCATGCTTTAATTAACCAGTTTTTATACAGTATGGAAATGGACCTAACGGAGCAAACATATTCGCCTGAAACATATGATATTTATATTTTAGGGTCAGCACAGGTAGTGGGACTTATGTGCCTGCAGGTTTTTACAGAAGGCAACAGGGAACACTATGAAAGGCTTAAGGCTCCCGCCATGCAGCTTGGCGCAGCCTTTCAAAAAGTAAATTTTTTACGCGATATGAATGCGGACTATACTGTTTTACAGCGCGTATATTTTCCTGGTGTTGAAATAGGCTCTTTTTCCAACTCCGATAAAAGAACGATTGAGAATAATATTGAAATGGAGTTTATAGAGGCGCTAAAAGGCATCAGGCAGTTGCCCCCTTCTTCCCGAAAAGGCGTTTACCTTGCTTATATCTATTATAGAAACCTTTTTAGAAAAATTAAAAAGATTACCGCTGATAAGGTTTTGGAAAAAAGGATACGTATATCTAACGGTCATAAGTTTTGGTTAATGGTCAATTCTGTTATTCGTTATAAACTTAATAGCTTATGAAGGCAATACTGCTACTCGTTTTCATAGCGTTTATAAATAACAGCTATGGGCAAAGCCTGCTTAACAGTGTGCGCGGGTTATATAGCGATGCGGCGGTGCAGGAAGATTCAGCGAAAAAAATGTTCAGGATGCTGCAGCGTATTACAGAAACGGATGACGCGGTATTGTTGGCTTATAAGGGTGCAGTAACCATGGTACAGGCAAAATATACTTTTAACCCTATTACCAAGTTTTTGTGCTTTAAGCGGGGTAAAAATTTGGTTGAAAAAGCTATCAGCCGTGACAGTGCTGATATTGAAATTCGTTACCTGCGTTTTACGCTGCAAAGTAATTTGCCGGGTTTTCTAGGGTATAGCAGCCAATTGAAAACAGATAAAGATTTTTTGGTTAGCCGTTGCCCGTTAATAACTGACGCAGTTTTGCGGGGTATGGTTATTAATTTTTTGCTGTCATCAGAATATTGCAACAGTGAAGATGTAAAAAAATTACAACATGCAGGAGGAAGTAGTATTAGTAGATAGGGTGGATACTATTATTGGGCGGATGGAAAAAATAGAAGCGCACAGAAAGGGTGTGCTGCACCGTGCATTTTCTGTTTTTATTTTTAACAGTAAAGGCGAATTGCTTTTACAAAAAAGGGCTGCCGAAAAATACCACTCACCGGGTTTGTGGTCCAATACCTGCTGCGGCCACCCGCGCCCCGGCGAAAAAATACTGTCGGCGGCGACCCGGCGGTTATATGAAGAAATGGGCATGGATTGCAGCCTGGATTATGTATTTAAATTTACCTATTTCGCACACCTTTCTGAAAACATGACGGAGCATGAGATTGATGCAGTGTTTTTTGGCTTGAGTGATTTGTTGCCTGTTATAAACCCTGAAGAGGCTGCCGGGTACAGGTATATGCGTATGGAGGAGTTGGAACAAGATTTAAGCAGCACACCGGAATATTATACAAAATGGCTGCAAATATGCTTTTCAAAGGTTTTTGCATCATATAAATTATACACGTTATGAATAACTTGCTAATAGCGCCATTATTAATATCGGGCACATTCATCACTATGGAAGGGGTAGCCTGGTTTACACATAAGTATATTATGCATGGGCTGTTGTGGTTTTTGCATAGGGACCACCATAACCCCCTGCATAAAGCAGGCTTTTGGGAGCGGAATGATTTCTTTTTTTTAATATTCGCAATACCCGGCATAATATGCCTTTTTATGGGTTCGTTCAAAAACCTGCCACCGTTGTTGTTTATAGGTATAGGCATCACGTTGTATGGGGCGTGCTATTTTTTTGTGCATGATATTTTTATACACCAGCGGCTAAAAGTTTTGCGCAATTCGCAGCATTGGTATTTTAAAGCTATACGCAGGGCGCACAAAATGCATCATAAACATATAGGTAAAGAAGATGGTGAGTGCTTTGGTATGCTATGGGTACCCTTTAAATACTTTATTGAAACAAGAAGTAAAAAAACGGCATGAGGTTTACGTACATACTAATAGATTTTTTCACTATTTTGTTACCGTTATTATTTACGTTTCACCCGCGGTTACGTTTTGATAAGGTGGTGAAATATTTCTTTCCCTCAGCAACCACCGCTGCGGTTTTCTTTATAACGTGGGATATTTATTTTACTAAACTCGGCGTATGGGGGTTTAATAAACAATACACGTTAGGGATTTATTTTATAAACCTGCCGCTTGAAGAAGTGCTGTTCTTTTTTTGTATCCCTTACTCGTGCGTTTTTACTTACCACTGTATTAGCATTTTTATAGGTAATAAAGTTTTAGCTATACAGCCGGGGCTTTTTACAAAAGCGTTAATAATAGCCACCCTGGCAATAGGTGTAATTTATTACCAAAGGTTTTATACCGCTTTTACTTTTCTTGTTTTATCCTTATCTCTTTTTACTGCGGCATATATTTTAAAGGTTAACTGGCTTGCAAAATTTTATACCATATACGCTGTTTTGCTAATCCCTTTTATGATAGTAAACGGCCTGCTAACCGGCACGGGGCTAAAGAACCCGGTAGTTTGGTATAACAGCAGGCATATTATTGGTTTAAGATTATTAACAATACCCGTAGAAGATGTTTTTTATGGCATGGGCCTTCTGCTAATTATAACAATTATATACATGCAGCTTGCAGATATTAATAGAAAAAAACAACACGCCATACATGCCGGTGCGAACGAAAATTATAACAAATAATGTAAAGCTTAATTAATACAAAAAAGAATGAAAGTACTGGAACATCTACATGAGGTTAATGGCCTTAACGGACATAAAAAGGAATTGTCGGAGGAGCACATTTTATATTCAGTTGATACCCCGTTAAGGGAAGACGCTTTTTTGATGGATGACGAAACAAAGATTGAATTGATAAGCCAGCATTTCAGCCAGATAATGCAATTGCTGGGGCTGGACCTGGAAGATGACAGCCTGCGGGATACACCGTTACGGGTGGCTAAAATGTATGTGAAAGAAATGTTCAGCGGCTTAAATCCGGCTAATAACCCCGTTGCAACCGTTTTCAAAAATTCATATAAGTATGGGCAAATGCTGGTGGAAAAAAACATAGCCGTATTTAGTAATTGTGAACACCATTTTGTACCCATTGTGGGCAAAGCGCATGTTGCCTATATAAGCAAGGGTGAAGTTATCGGGCTTTCAAAGTTACACCGTATTGTTCAGTATTATACCCAGCGGCCACAGGTACAGGAAAGGCTAACTATACAAATTGCAAGGGCTATAGAAGAAGCATTAGGTATTACAGATGTGGCTGTATTGATAGAGGCCCATCATCACTGTGTTTCGGCAAGGGGCATAAGGGATGCAGGTGGAAGCACTGTTACAACCGAATATAGCGGACAGTTTTTACAGGACAAGACAAAAAATGAATTTTTAAAATACATAACACTATGAATTTTGCAGGCAAAAATATTTTGGTGGTTGGTGGCAGCTCCGGCATTGGGCTAAGCGTTGTAACACAGCTAAACGATTTTGGCGCATCCGTATTTAGTTTGTCAAGAAGCCCTTCCCCTCAACTGCCCCCAGGTGTTAAACATATAGCAATGGATGTATTGCACGATGTAAGCACCTTGGGCGAAAGCCTGCCGGAAAAACTACATGGGGTTGTTTATTCAGTAGGCAGCATAAATCTTAAGCCCTTTGCAAGGCTTACCGAAGATGATTTTATGCACGATTACAGGTTAAATGTGTTAGGCGCGGTAAAGATTTTGCAACAGGCATTAAAGCCGTTAAAAAATGCGCAGGGTGCCTCTGTAGTGTTGATAAGTTCTGTTGCGGCGCAAACGGGAATGGGTTTTCATGCAAGTATAGGTTCTGCTAAAGCAGATGTTGAAGGATTGACAAAATCGCTGGCGGCTGAGTTTGCAGGCCAGCACATAAGGGTTAACGCTGTAGGGCCATCTATTACTGATACCCCAATGGCCAAAGGGCTGCTCGGTAGCCCCGAAAAAAAGGAAGCATCTGCAAAGAGACACCCCGTTGGTAGAATTGGTGCCGCCAGTGACATAGGTAGCGCCATTGTTTTTTTATTAGGAGATGGAAGTTCGTGGGTTACGGGGCAGGTTATAGGCATAGATGGTGGCTTCGGTAAAATAAGATAGCTGATATTATTGCCATGCCAGGTTAAACAGCAGGGTGTGAACACGTATATTTGAATTTTAATATGAAGTCATATAAACTATTACACCAGCTTTTAGACCTGCTTGAAGCATTTGAGGCTGAACGGGAAGAAGGGGAAAATACCTTACTTGATTTTTCCGGATACCTGGTGAGCAGTATAGAAAGCAGGCAGCTGACGGGCACTAAAAAAGATATACGGTTTGGCGAGAAAGAAGCTGTTGCCCAGGAGTTGGCCTACAAGCTGGAAAATAATATTGGACGCTTGTTTATTTACATGAGCCGCTACGCAAAATCCTATATAAAAAAGGCGTTGGATGACACCCCGCTCTTATCACCGGACGATTTTACCTGTCTTTCTATTTTGCTAACCCATGAAGAGTTATCAAAAACGGATTTAATTGAAAAAAACATGCAGGAAAAAACGTCTGGCATGGAGGTAATAAGGAGGCTGATTGCAGCAGGCCTGGTAGGCCAAAAAGATAGCATTGAAGATAAAAGGAGCAAAAGGGTTTTTATAACAGACGATGGAAAACAGGTACTTTACAAAGTATTCAAAGAAATGAGTTATGTGGGTACCATTATTAGTGGAAAACTTACCTTAAAAGAAAAACTTATTTTACAGCATCTGCTGCAAAAGCTGGAAGATTTTCACTACCAGTTGCACGAAGAGGAAGGTATTGGCAGTAAGGATGATCTGGCAAAATGGGCTGAAATTTTGCGGTGAAAATTGGTTATTATTTAAGCTGGATGATACACTCGCCATTAACCATTGAAAACAGGTATTGCGCCTTTTATTTTTTGCCACCAGCCGCTGGACAGGTATTTTAATTTATTTAAAAATTATGCCCGGCCATTCTAAAAATGTAATTTAAAAATAGGGCTGCTTAAAGCCTGACATTACCTCGCCGGCCGTAAAAAATATTTCGAAACCCGCCCGTTATTTAATTGTATATTCTCTAAAACGAGGCTCATTCCAGATGATTGTGTTAGTTCTGTTGTAGTTCTACAGTCTCTTTATTTTGTCCTGCAAAATTGAATCAACTGCGATAAACCACAAAGTAAAATGGCGCTTCCAAAACCTCGAAACAATTAGGTGACAAATTAAGCATGTTGCAAATGGCAGTCTTTCTTTTATGCACCATTTTATTGATTAATGTAACCTTAATATTTAACTGTTTTGCGCCATGATACCGGATAATAAAAAGCCCTTGTACTGCATATTATATTGCTATAATACAGATACAGGGCCTTTATTGGGGGATTATTTACGATAAAAGATGATTGTTAGCAAGGGCGTACCTCGTTACCCCCACGGCCGAATTTACTTTCAACTTATGCATGATATTCCGCCGGTGTGTAATAATGGTATGCTGGCTTAAATGCATTTGTGAAGCAGTTTCTGCAATGGAATAGCCTTTCGCTACAAATCCCATAATTTCCATTTCCCGCTTTGTAAGGCTTCCGTCAGACGTACCCCCCGCAGAAGAGATGGCAAATTTAGTAACAAGGTCTGAACTTATATATTTCTCTCCAAGCAGGTTTTTTGTGATTGCAAGCTCTAACTCTGATCCACCAACATATTTAGAAATATAGCTGTTTACCCCTGCCGAAAACGCCTCTCTGGCTGTATATATATCGGATAAGGATGTAATAACAACTATAACCAGTTCCGGCCATTTTTTCCTGGTATCCTTTATAAATGACTTTACATCAGTGCCTTTTATTATTATGTCGGTAAAAAGAAAATTGTAACTATTACTATGTAATTCTGTATATGCATCGTCCACTGACACATAATTGGCTATTGCATCGAACATCTTCGTCTTGACTAATAACTCCCGAAGGCCTTCCGAAATCATTTGATGTTCGTTTACAACTATAGCCCTTTTAATGGCTGCACCACCTTTGAATGTTGTTTTAATCATAACGTAACGGATTTTACAAATTATTAAAGTTTAAAAGAAAAGAATGACATGAAGAAGTTACCTCAATCAATACCTTTCATGACACAAAATTGATTGAATTAAAAAATGTGGACAATAGCTATTACTTGTCATATTTATAACTATTTAATAGTTTAACGAAGCAGTTAAACAAATGTTGCTAACGTTTTATCGTGTCTTATGCTTTACTGATATTAGCAAAAGGCCGGAATAAACTGCAACTTTTATTTGTTTTTAAAAATTAAAATAACTGCAGTTCCCATCGGCAACACTACCACTTTCAACGTAGGAATTAACAAGTGGCTAACATTGTCCCTGTTGGGCAACAGATGAATAAAGTTTTGTGCCATTCGAAATACAAAGTATTAAATTGCCACGGCCAGCTTTTCCACCGTTAATGGCTTTTTAATAAAGCCGGCTACATTTTTATTATCGAGTATTGCCCCGTCTTCTATTCGTGGCAGGGCATTGGATATAACTAATATCCTGCAGGCTATGTGTGCGGTTTCAATTTTTCTCAAAAAAGAAAAGCACTCGCCATTTCGGGAAAAATGATCAATTAGTAACACCCTGTTGCCTGCGGGCTGAACATGTAAATAATTATATGCATCATCAAATTTATTGAAGGAAAGTATGGTGCTGCCAGGCATTGTTTTATGCACCATATACCTGTGCAGGTAAAGAGAAATATCATCGTCATCAACCAAAATAATTTCTTCATATACGGGTTTATAATTCGATATGTTATGGTTGTCTATTAAAGTAGCGTTAGGAATACTCATTTTTTAGTTTTACACGGTTGCGTGAAGAATGTTCATATTTTATGGTATGGAATATTAGCTCCTTGCATAACCCAGGATCCTTTAAAATTTCGTAGCTATTTTCCAATGTTTCTTTAAGGTTAAAACAATGCCTCTGCGAGCAATTCAAGCTTTTACAAGCAGAAATCTTCATTAAGTTTTTTGTACGAAAAATAGTATTTAACTTACACGCCAAAGCGCCATTCGCATTAATATTTACCCAGTTATCAGGTGTAATGAAAGGTCAGCGCCTAATGGTTATGCAAAGTTGCGTAAGGCTTAATGTACCCGCAATAGCTAATCCTTGCTATCGTTTTTGTTACCCTGACTATCATAAAGGGTAAAATAATGTTGTATGATGCTTTAACGATAACGAATCCCTGTTTTTCGGCTGTTTTTGCTCATCGCCGGTTCTGCCTTTGTCAGCGCTCATCAACAGTATAATTTCGGGGAATTAAGATGCTGTTCTTAAAATTTCTAAATTTTAACGTCGCTACAGTCCGTCAATCAAATCGCCCCAATGAAATTCTTGCTTGTTTACGCGCTTATTTTTAACCTTATATTCTGTAATAAAGCATATTCACAGCCTGAAGACTTTGTAGTAAACGTAAACTTGCTGGGCCCAGACCGCGGGCTTAAGGAAACTAATGCATCCATATTACAGGATTACCTGGGTTTTGTTTGGGTAAGTTCACCCAATTACCTTTTACGTTATGATGGGTACCGGTTTGAGGATTTTACCTATTTGCTGGGCGACTCATCTACCAACAATTTTGGAATATTGGTACAAGGCGCTAACGGCAACCTTTGGATTCAAAGAAGTAAAAAAATTTACCAGATAAACCCTAAAACACTGGTTGTAAAAGATATTTTATTTGACAAAAACCCCTATTTGAAGGAAAGCACTTATGACTGTGGGCTTTTATATCCCGCCGGCAATTTTATTTGGGTGTGCTGCTCAAACGGTTTTGCGTTTAGGCTGGATGAAAACGGCAAGCCAGATATAATATACAAACCAAAAGTAAGTGATATTATTGGCCGGATAAAAAATGCATGGGTTGACAGCCTGGGTAATAATTACATTAACCTTTGGCCAAATATAATAGATGTATGGGGTAAAAATGGCGCATTTGTAAAGCGGGTTACTATACCAGTTGATAAAAAAGTGTACAAGGGGCAAACTTATTACTTTAGTCTTTTTAGAACTGGTAGCCCGGATGAACTGGTTGCGGAATATAAAACAGATGGCGCGCGCAGTGCAGTTGAATATACGTTTAATGTAAACAAACCTGGGGAGGGGCTGCGATTGGCGGCCGAACGCCCGCTGGGTGTGATAGACCATGCATCGCCTGCACCGGGTGGCGGCCAATGGATAGTTGGCAATTTTTTTATTGGCTACAGGCTTTTAGATAAGGAGTACAACCTGACAACAAAAATTACCCAAAAAACAGGAGAAAATGTAGTTTTCGTAAACAGTGCCGTGGGGCGCGATGGCACACTGTGGGTTGTTATGGCCAATGGTTTAGCAGCTATTTCAGTAAAACAAAAACCGTTTAAAACTTATCTGTCCACAGCGCAGTTTAAAGATCTTGCAAAGCCTGTTAGTGTAAGAACTTTTGTTGAAACCGGCACGGGGGATATAATTGTTTCCTCCTACAGTACTTACAAGTCTGGTAAAACCGGCAATATTCCGCTATATAGTTTTTACCGCCTGGATAAGAGTACAGGCAATGTGCGCAACCTGCCACTTAAAGATACATCAAGCCACGGCTATTACACTAACGAACTGGTAATGATGAAAATAGTAAAAGTTGCCAATAAGTTTTTCGGGGTAGCTGATGGCGCCGTACTTTGGGAATTTGACAAAAATTTTACAACCTGTAAACCTTACACTTTTACCGGCCACGAATTGTTTGGGTTTAAAACACTTATTGCCCTTAGTGACAGCATTCTATGGGTAGGGGGCGAAAAGGGAATGCTGCAGTACAATATTAAAAGCGATACAGCAATTTTTTTTAACGACTTTAAACAGCCCAATTATATAAAAAATTTGCGCGTGCGCCAGTTTAGTAAAGCTGGTGGTGATAAATACTGGGCGGCAGCCAGTGACGGTGTGTACCTGCTTGACAATAGAGGTATAATTGAGCAATATTACGGCAAAAAAAATAACGCTTCTATATATGTGCCGTTTACAGAAGCAAAGGCAATATACATAACAAACGGCGTTGTTTGGGTTGCCACGGCTGACGAAGGTGTTTTTGCCATAGATACAGCCACCAGAAAAATAACCCGGTTTAGTGAGGATGAGGGCGTGGCCAATAATAAAACAACAGCCATAGTGCCGGACGTGTACGGTAATATGTGGATAAGCACTTACGGGGGCATAAGCCGGCTTGACATTAAAACAAAAGAATTTATCAATTTTACTACCAGCGACGGGCTGGCGAATAACGAGTTTAATTATTCAGCCTTTCTTTCGTCAACAGACCGAAAAATATATTTTGGCTCAGTTAACGGATTTGTGAAGATAGACCCCGAAAATTTTAGGCAGCGCACTGATACTTTGTTTAACCATGTACAACTTGTACAGTTTAGTAAATATAGTGCGAAGCAAAAAAAGCAGCTAACATATGATGGCTTTGGCGTGGGCGATAAACTTGATATTGCTCCTGATGAGAGTTTTTTAACCTTTAGGGTGATGACAGGCGATTACCAAAACCTGCAAACAAAAACATTTAGATACAAACTTACCAGCCTTGAAACCGGTGACTGGAAGGTATTAAAAGTGGGTAATGAGATAAGTTTTGCCAGCCTGCCTGCCGGCAACTACACCTTGCATGTGCAGGCATCAAACGACGGAAAAAGTTGGGGCGAAAATGACCTGGTAATAGCTATTAACGTGCACCCTTACTGGTACAAAACCTGGTGGATGTACCTTTTGGTTGCAGTATTTAGTATTATGATAAGTGTTGCGGTGTATTTTGTGCGGTTGCGTCGTTATAAGGAAATATTAGATTTAAAAAATGGCATAAGTGCCGACCTGCACGACGAAGTGGGCAGTACTTTAAGCAGCATTAGCCTGTATAGCCAGGTTTTAATAAACCAGCCCGAAGGGCAAAAAGATGTTGCCATGCTGGGAAAAATTAAGGCCAACGCGCAGCACATACAACAAAACCTGCGGGACATTGTGTGGAGCATGAAACTTTTTGATGAGCACTTTAACGAAACCGTACGGCACATGTTTAATTTTGGCAATGAATTGCTGGAGGCAATAGACATATTTTTTGATATGGTGGCTGATGAAGAGACAAGAAAAAAGAAAATTGCCATTTATAAACAAAAAGAGTTATACCTGGTATTTAAAGAAGCAATTACTAAAAGCGCAGCTAACCATGGGTGCAGCAAGGTTCAGGTACGCCTATTTTTATCAAACAGGGGCAGGCAGTTGAACATGACTATAAATGCTGACGGCCATGGTTTTAGCAGCGACGATAGCCGCATGCCTAAAATGCAGCAAAGGGCACAAAGGCTGGGTGGCAAATTGGAAATTGTTTCAGCAATTGATAAAGGCACTACCATTAGCCTAAGCGTTAATGTGTAATGGTTTACGCGTTTTTAAAAAGCAAAAAAAACATCAGGGCTACTTTTAGTGTACTGCTTTAAAGCTAAAAAACCGAAGCTTCATATTATGAAATCCATAAGTTTTTTTTTGGTGTTATTTTTTGTGATGCTTTTTCAGCGGGCATATCTTCAGCCAGGAGATTTAGTAGTAAAGGCAAAACTTGTAGGCACTGCGCAAGGCCTTAAGGAATCGGAGACATACCAGGTTGCCCAGGATAATTTTGGATTTATATGGGCTACAACACAAAATTATTTATCGCGGTATGAAGGGTACCGGTTTACAGACTTTACCTACCTGTTTAAGGACTCATCCAATGGCTTTTTTACTTCAATTATAAAAGACGCAAAGGGAAACATTTGGGTAGAAAAAGGCAAAAAAATTTACATACTAAACCCGGCAACCATGGTGGTTAGGGATATATTAATTGATACAAATCACACAGCTTCAGGCACCAGTTTGGAACCGCATCCGAATTTTGCCGTTATTGGAAACTTTATCTGGATTTTTTTCCAAAATCACGTTATTGCAAGGTTAGATGAAAATGGCAGGCCAGATTTTATTGACCCACAGGTTTCCAGCGTACCACCCGGTCTTGATTTTGGCAGCGGATGGGTTGACAGTGCAGGAAACTATTATTTACATTTTTCACCTAACCGTGTAGATGTTCTCGATAAAAACCTGCGGCTTGTCCACCACATAATAATACCTGTTAATGAAAAAGTGTATAAAGGGCGTAAATATGTTTTGGCTTTTTTGCGAAAACACGATGATCATTCGTTTACACTTACCTACCAGGCAACTGATTTCCCTGGCGCTATAGAATTTATTTACTGGCCTTTCGATGCCAAACCCGTAATGCGTTTTGCAAATGAGTTGCCCTACGGTATGGCGAAAAACATTTTGCAATTGCAGCAAGGGACAGAGTGGTATGTTGGTGTTGACCATATTGGTTACCAAAAAAATAATATTCTTTACAATATCACCCCGGCCATAGTTGAAAAAACCGGGGAGCCAATAACCAATCGAAGCTCAGTAACAGGCATTGACGGTACACTGTGGGTTGGGGGAAGTAACGGTATTTTATCTGTTTCTGTTAAACAACGCCCGTTTGAAACCTATATGTCGGCCGCGGCCACAAATAACCAGCAGAGCCCCGCCAGCGTAAGAAGCATGGTTGAAGACAGTGCAGGTAACATCTTAATCAGTTCATACGGCACCTTTAATGTCAATTCCAACTCCGGGCAGTCATATACCCTGCACATGCTAAATAAAAAAACCAACACGGTGCATAATTTGCCAGGCCCCGGCTTAAATGTTGACAATAACATGGTGAGCAGCCCCATTATGAATAAAATGATTAAGGTGGGCAAACACTTTTTTGGTGTAACAGACGGCAATTATTTTATGAAATTCTCGGATAATTTCAGCAACTGGAAAGTCACCAACTTTCCGTCGCATGCAATAGCCTTTAAAACAGTTATCAACCTTAATGACAGCATTTTTTGGATTGGTACCGAAAACGGGATGTTTGAGTATAATATTGTTACAACCAAAACGGTTGCTTTTAACGACCTTAACCAGGCCAACTGCATTAAAGCCACCAGGGTACGGCAATTTTTAAGGGCACCCGGCAACAAGTATTGGGCTGCAACAGGCAATGGGGTGTACCTGCTTAACCAAAAAGGGATAATTGAGTTGTATTTGGGTAAAAAACCGGGGGCCTTTATACAGGCGCCATTTACCGAGGTTTTAGCTATATGTGTTGCGCACAACCGGCTATGGTTAGCAACAACCAGGGAGGGTATATTTGCTATAGATACCACCAGCAAAATGGTAACACATTATACCGAAAATGAAGGGCTGGCGGACAACCGTACCGTGGCCATAATTCCTGATGACTATGGCAATATATGGGTAAGCACCTATGGGGGTATTAGCAGGCTTGATACCAAAACAAACCAGTTTGCGAATTATACAACCGCAGACGGGCTGGCTAATAATGAGTTTAATTACTCTGCTTTTCTATATTCCAGGGACCATAAAATTTATTTTGGTTCTGTTGACGGTATTGTAAAGATTGACCCGGCAAATATTACCACCGCAGCAGATACGGCCTTTAGCAACATACAACTTGTGCAATTTGCCAAGTATAGTGATAAGCAGAAACAGCGCATAACTTATAGTGGGTTTGACGTAAGCAATAACATAGACATTGCGCCGGATGAAAGTTTTCTTGAATTTACATTTATGACGGCCAATTACCGCAGCCCGGACAACAAAATATTCAGGTACAGGCTCGCCGGCCTAAAAGATGAAGAATGGCAAACCGTTAAAATGGGCAACCAGGTGGTTTTTTCAAGCCTGCCCCCTGGCGATCACATCCTTGAAGTACAGGTATCAAACGACGGAAAAAAATGGGCTGCCAAATCATGGGTAGTAAATATACATGTACACCCACATTGGTACAACAGCGGGTGGATGTACATTTTGGCTGCGCTGGTTTCCATTTTGGTAACTGCAGTAGTGTATAGGGTGCGGTTACGCAGGTATCAACACATAGCAAACATTAAACGGGGTATAAGTGCAGACCTGCATGACGAAGTGGGAAGCACACTCAGCAGCATTAGCCTTTACAGCCAGGCCTTGCTAACCCAGCCTAACGGCCAGGGTAATACTGCAGTGCTGGAACGAATAAGAACAAACGCACAGCTTATACAGGGCGACCTTCAGGATATTGTTTGGAGCATGAAGCTTTTTGACGATAAGTTTTCAGAAACTGTACGCCATATGTACCGCTTTGGCAACGAAATACTGGAGGCTGCCAATATTGATTTTGAGATGACAGTTGATGACGCTGTTAAAAACAGGAAAATGGCAATAGACAGGCAGAAAGAATTATACCTTATTTTTAAGGAGGCCGTAAACAATGCTGCGAAACACGCTGCTTGCACTATGCTGTCAGCGCGCCTATTTCTATCAGGCGGCGGCAGGAATCTGCACCTTGTAATTGCAGACAATGGCAAGGGCTTTGACACCAGTAAAGGCTTTCATGGCAATGGTTTGGGCAATATGGAAAAACGGGCCAAAAAATTGCGGGCAGTATTTGCTGTTTCTTCAGAAAAAGGTAAGGGCACTACAATAAGTTTAACCATGAAGAGTTAGAAAAAAATTTATCCGCTCTGCATTATCCGCTCATAAAATATAAAAAATAAGGTGCCTGTCAACGCTATAGAGCTATGGCAGGACTTACCCTTATTTGCGCATACATACTACGGTTATAAATGTTTTTACTTAATAATTTTTACAGTTTTACTTATCCACCTATCGGTTACAATTCTTACAAAATACGCGCCCGGCGCCATATTGTTGCCCACAGGTAATGTTGCACTGTTTATGCCGGTACCCGCATTGTTTATTGAGTAGCTGTATAGCTGTGCACCCAATATGTTTGTTATTATTATTTGTGCTTTGCTAACACCTGCCGGCAATGAGTAATTAATGGTTAGTTTGCTGTTACCCACCACCGGGTTGGGGTAAACATTAAACACATACTGCGATGGATCATTGCCGTTGCAGGCCAGAGAAACGATGTCGCTGGTGAAGCTGCTGTTATCTGTTCCCGTTTCTTGTATGCGATAATATAGTTTTATGCAGCCAAGCATTGATACTTCATCCTCAAAATGATAGCTGCTGTTGCTACCGGCACTTACTTTACCCGCTGTAATAAAGTTGTTGCCATCCGTACTGCGCTCAACTATAAATTCTTTAATACCTGCGCTGTTGCCTGCCTGCCATTGTAATGCCACTGTGCTGCCGGTGCGTTGCACCGTTAGCCCGGTCAGATTACTTGCAAGCACACTGCAGCTTGCGATGCTTACAGGTATAGTTGCAGAACTGGTGCAGCCAACAGCATCAACAATAGTAACTGTATAGTTGCCCGCCACCCTTATGTAAGGTGCCTGCAGGTGCGATATATCGCTGTCGTTACTAACACTGTAGGTATTATCAGGATAAAACCTGCCGCCTGAAGTAGTGGTCCACAGCCAGCTTACACCATTGTTTTCAAACAGCCTTAATGATGTGCCTGTACATATTGGCGATACGCTGGGTATTGTATTATCGTATGTAACACTGGCTGTTGTGCCGGTAGCGGTACAGCCCACTGCATCAGTAACTGTAACATTATATGTGCCGCCGGCTGTTGGTGTTGCGCTGGTGTTTTGCGTGTTGGTTGGGCTTACTCCGCTGCCTGTCCATAGATAACCTGCATAAGGCGTTATACCGCCTGACGCGATTGATGTTAACGTAACCGCAGACGGTGATGACGCACAAAATACTGTTTTATCGGCGCTGGCCGTTATACTTAACCCATTAGGGCATTGCACTATGCCAAAATTGGCATTGGCAACATTACTTGATGCTGTACCTGCACTTAATACACCGTTAGGGGTGCCATCGCTGCCAGCCCCGCTGCCCAGGTTTTCGCCAGTGTTTTTCCACTCGGCGGGCAGTAATGCCACGGGCGTTGTTGCTGTACCAACAGTGTATGTGTTGGTGGTTATATACACCGTGTAACTATCCCCGGTTATTGTAGTAAAGCTAAAACCTCCCCCTGCAGTCACTGCAGCAATTGCAGCAACCATGCCCGTGGTATTATCATACAACACAGCATTTAATGTGCCGCCCGCATTAGTGCCGGTACCGTTAACAATACCATCAGTTAGGCCGTTAACATCGCTGTATACATTGCCGGATACTGTTACCAATGAAACATTCGCCCCAAACTCGCTGGTACTGCCCACGGCTGTTTGCTCAGTAGCTGTATTGGTTATAACCGTTGAGGAAGTTACCCCCATGCCGGTAACATCAATACTGCCTGAAAATATACCAAGGCCGTTGGCTGTTAAGGACCCCAGGTAGGTTTTCCCTTCACCATGGGCCACCGTTTTGCCATCACCCAATATAATCTCCCCATTTTGGTCCCCATCGCTGTTACTGGCAATAAAAAACTCAACAACGGCGTTGGCATAAGCCGCATTGCCTGCGCTGGTATTGCCCACGTAGCCGCTTAACGAAAGGGTGTTGCCGGATAGGGAACAGCCCGTAATTATGCCGTAATTGGCCAGCAGGTTAGGCTTTGCTGCACTAGCCGTAGTGGCCGCCAACAAGCCGTTGTTGCCTGTAACACCATTATCCGAGGTAGACGAAGCCAGGTTTATACCCAGGCCGGTATTGTTGTAAATGGAGTTTTGCGTAAAAGTATTATCAAAAATACGTCTTGAAGTGCTGGTTTGTTTAACATTAATGCCGGCTGCACCATTGTTGGCAATTATATTATTTTTTATGTAAAGGTTACATACGGATGTGTCGGTGCTGTTGGCAAGGTTAGTTACACCGCCAATAAATATGCCCGAGCTTTTGTTACCTGCAGCTGTAACGCCGTCAGCAAGCACACCTATATAGTTGCCTGAAATAGTATCTACCTTGCTAATAAAAGGTTGGGTTGAGTTATAGTCATACCTGCCGACAACCAATACTCCATAATTTAGGCTATTCACTATTACATTGCGTTTAGCACTATTTACTGACGAACCAACAGTGCTGTTTGTTGTACCGTTCAAGCTAATGCCATACGCATTTTTTAAATTGGCAGCAGTTGATGATGGCACTGCACCGGTGGCATCGCATCCTATATAGTTACCAGCTATTAAATGGTTGCCATTGGGCCGGTTAATATCGTTGCTTTGGCCGTCATTAAAATAAGTACCGCCATTCCTGTTGCCGAAAAAAACAATAGCTACATTTCTGAAACCACAAATAACATTGCGTTCAAGGTTGTCCGAAACGCCGTCACCATTGGTGCCAATTCTAAAACCCGTGCAATTGGTTGAAGCAATGCAATAATTTTGAGAACTGTTTACATAAGTTTGCAGGGGGGTAACCCCGTCCGCAGCCAGGCCAAAAATGTTACCGGCTATAGTAAAATTGTCGCAGAAAAAAAAGCGAAACGGCTCCAGGTTTGCATAAGTGCCGCCAGGCGTTGAATTTGCCACCAAATTGCCTTCGTTGGCGTCATTAGTGCCATCGCCATTGGTGCCCATCACCCAACCGGTAACATTAGATGCATAGGGCGCAGTCGCGTTTGTTTTGCCATACACGGCAAAGCAGTAACCTGTGGCTGACGAAGAATAAACACTGCTTCCACTTAAATTTGTATTAACATAGTTGCCCCAAAACCAAAAATTACTGATGCTTGCACCCTGTACAGCGTTTGAATATATCATTACATCATTGTTGGGAACAACGAAGGAAATACCGCAAATAGTTACATTGCTTGCCTGTATATCAAAAACAAAACCTGTTGCCGCAACAAACTGCACGGATAAGGTGCGGGATGCTATTGTACCCTGGGCCGCACCGGGTGCACTGTAGCCGTTAATGGTCATTGGCTGCGTGATGGTGGGCAGTTGTGAACTGATGGTAAACACGCCCGAAGTGCTAAAATTTATAGTATTGCCTGAGCTTAGGTTTGCCTGGGTTATACAATACCGCAGGGTACCGCTGGCACCGGAGCCACTGGAAGCATCGCTGGTAGAATTAACTGTGTAAACTGTTGCATTAACAAACTGGCAGGTTAGAGCCAGTAAGAAAACCAAAACAAACTTTCGCATTCTTACGGTTTGTAACAGGGTTACAGGGTTGAAATCCTTAACTATTGTGTAAAATATTTTAATAGTGTAAAGGTTGGCAGCAAGGTTGTTCGCGTTGGCTTGTAACTTTACCTTTGTATTGCGGTTAGCCGCAACTGTTTTATACCAGCAGTGCCTGCCCATGCTAGTAGTTAAAACAAAGGATGCAGAAAAAAATGTTTTCAACTGGGTGGTTTTTGTACAATGCAAAGTTGGGTTGAGCAGTTACCGGGAACAATAGCAAATTATCGCCAAATTTCTGGTTGTGTATCGCAGCCGCACAAACCTCAAGCAAGCCCTTTTGTAACACCTTTATCCCCCATAAACCCGTTGCTTTTATTTCCATGCCTCTGAAATAACCCGGCGCCCGCAAACCGGGGTCAAAAAAATCTCATAAAATTCAAATGCCCGTATAGCAAATACTTGTCATATTGGGCAATACAGGCAACCACTTTACACTTTTTAAATATTTTTGGCTCCAAAAAAAAACTTTATCATGCTCTACGGAATCCTGCTAATCTTTCTCGGCATTCTTGCCGTACCGTCATTATTATTGTCAAAAAAACCTAACGCCATTTTTCTTCTCGAAAAAATAACCCCATACCAGGGTTGGATCGGCATTTTGTTTTTGGTGTTTGGCATTTTTGGCATCATCCATGCCCTCAGCATTATTCGCGTAATAAGTATTTTTCCACTTTACTGGGCAACCCTTTTACTTACCGTGTTTGTAGAAGCTACGCTGGGCTTTATTTTGGGTTATTCGTTATTACAACGTTATGCGTTTTCAAAAGACGCTAAAGCCGCCGAAAAAGGCGAAGCGCTATTAGCCAAACTAAAACCTTTGCAAAGAAAACTTGGCATTTTAGCCATTACACTGGGTATAATACATGTAATAATTACGCTATGTTATCATGTAGCATTTTTTTAAAACAGGCCCGGCATATTTGGCAGATACTGTGTCCGCATTAAAAATGCTGCTGGCACGTTATAAAACATGCCTGTGATTATTGTACGCTGTAAAAACTTCAACCGGAAGAGGTTTGCCCTGCGCGCTAAAACCCTTCGGCTTTACCTATTTTCAGGCTATTTGCGGGTGTACCGTCCGGTGTTGTTAAGCAGCGTTTGTAAAGAAAATTTGTTAGTGCAATATTGCTTAATACCAATGACTTTATAGGTAATATGACGGTACTGATAAGGTTGTTTGATAATACCAAAAGACCTAAGTAATACATCAATGCGTCTTTATATTCCTTATCTTCCACCCCGCCCGGGTGTTTACCCAGGCAGGCTTTTACCATAGTTAAAGGACCCGGCAAGATTAATGGGACAACGAGTAGTTTTAAATTGAAATTTGTAGAAATTATTCCAACAGAACTTTTAAAATAACACATTGATGGAATACAGGTGGTTTATAAATCAATTTAATCAGCAAGTACCAGCACTAGTTCTTATTACTTAAAGTGCCTATATAGCCTACAAACAAGCCTATTTTTCGGGATGACGCTGACCGACAAAACATGACCCTATATTTTGGGTATGAGCGATAAAAATGATCCCTGTTGTACCAGGTAAACAATTCTGACAGTTTGATAGCCCGACAGGTGTTACAGGCCAGTATAGTAACGCAAAAAAGCCCCATTGCTTAACAACGAGGCTTTTGCATATATTTTGATAACCAGTATTGTATAGCCAGCCCAACTAAAAAGCCCTGACAAAAACTACCATTACCGGCCTGCCTTAACAATGGTTGCATGTAAAGTATTGCCTTTTGTTAGCACAGTAATTAAATAGCTGCCCTGGGCAAGTTGTTGCACCTGGTTTAGCACAATATGGTTTAAACCGGGTATTAACTGGTACGCCGTGCTGAACATTTTGGAGCCGGCCATATTTGTAACTATAATTTCTGCTTTTTCGTCCCTTTCGCTTGCAACGTCAAGGTTAACCGTGGTTTGCACAGGGTTGGGGTACACTTTAAGGGTTTGCACACCATTAAACTGCAATTGTTTTACTGAGCTATAAGTAACGCTTCCATTGGTATTTGCCGCGGTAATTCGGTAAAAGTTTGTGCCATTCAGCGGCTTGGTATCAGTAAAGTTGTAGCCTGTTGTAGCGCTGCTCCGGCGCGCTGCTTTTAAGTTGGCTATGGTAGCCCAGCTTAAACCATCACTGCTTCGCTCAACATTAAAGTAACTGGTGGTATTTTCGCTGGCAGCGCTCCAATTAAGCACCGCGATATTGTTTTGTTTAACAGCGCTTAATTCAAGGGTACCAATGGCCAGCACTGCCGGGCAACTACTATTCGTTATGGTTATACCGGCGCTACCTGAACAGCCCGCTGCGTCTGTTATTTGCACAGTATAAGTTCCGTTCGAGACGATATATGTCAGTTGCTGGGTTGATGTTGTTCCATCACTGTAAACATCCAAAGCGATGTTGCTATAAAAACGGCTGCCGTTGGCTGTAGTCCACAGCCAGCTTGTACCGTTGTTTTCGTTTAGCAGCACATACTTTACGCCATTGCTGTTAGTGCCGCAGGTATAGGCTATGTTGGGGGTAACAACGTCGTAAGTTACACTGGCGGTGCTGCTGGTGGCGGTGCAACCCAGCGCATCCGTAACCGTAACGCTGTAGGTAGTGGTAGCTGTTGGCGTGGCAGTGGTATTTTGGATGTTGGTGGTGCCTATGCCCGAACCCGACCATACATAAGATGAATATGAAGCAAGCCCGCCGGAAGGGGTTGACGTTAATGTTATAGTAGTAGCAGGTGAAGCTGACGCGCAAACATGGCCGGCTGAGGCGCTGGCTGTAATGCTTAAAGTTGTACCTGCGCAGAACAGCACGCCAAAATTTTGGTTGGTAACATTGCCCGGGGTGGCAGCTATGCTTATGATACCCGTTTTATTGCCGGTATTGGCCGTACCGCCCAGGTTTACCCCGGTATTTACATAACCGGGGGTAATAGAGGAGGTGCTGAGCGTGGCCCCCACCGCCTGCGAACCGTAGGTAATAATAACCTTGTAGGCCGTGTTGCTGGCACCTGCAAGGCTGTAGTTATAACTATTACCACCGTTTAGCAACACAGACTGTACCACCACATTGCTTCCGTTTACCAGGTTAGCATACATAATACCGCTGCTGGTGCCGGTTAGGCTCTCGGAAGATTGTTTAACCGCATCAATGTTTGCATCTAACCACATATTGCCGCTGATAAGCCGCGCGGGCGCCGTAAAGGGTACCGTAACAGTGATAGCTGCAGAAGGTTGCAGGGCATTATCGTACACCTGGTAAGTAAAGGTGGTGGATACGGCTGTTGAAACAGACGGGGACATAGCCACCAGCGAAGGGTTAAAATTGGTAACCAGCGTGCTTGATGCAACAGCCTGGCCGTTGTAATACAAAACGTTGCTGCCATTGGCTGCAAATAGCTTTACCTGCCTGCCCGCCAGGTTGCTGCCGTAGGTGCCGTCTTCCGCGTCGGTTCCGTTATATACGGTGGTGGAGAAAGCAACCGCCTGGCCAACGCCGGGGTTGGCCTGGCTTGCGGCGGATTGGTTGGTACCGGTGGGTATTTGATCGACACCAAAGTTGGCATTGGTAGTATTGGCAGATAATATGCCGATGGGTAAAATACTGTTTGCTGTGCCGTCGCTGCCTGTACCACCGCCCAGGTTTTCGCCCGTACTTACATAGCCCGCGGGCAATGCCACCGTTGGCACTGTTGCAGAGCCAACCGTGGCCGTGTTGGTGGTAACGTAAACGGTGTAGTTGTCGCCAGGCGTGGCGTTAAAACTATACGCGCCTGTAGATACAGGGCTTACAGCAGCAACTAAACCGGTGGTATTGTCGTATAATATAGCATTTAGCGCCGTGGCGCCCGCATAAGCCGTACCGTTTACAGTATTATCGCTAACGCCGTTTACATCATTATACACCGCGCCGCTTATTGTATAGCTTAGCGTGGCAGTTGGGCAGGAGGCTCCGTCGTTGGAACCGGCCGGAGTGCTTGTTGAGAGCAAGGTTGCAGTATTGCTGCTTATATTAACGCTGTAGAAATTGCCGATTGCATTGGCAAATACATACAGGATGTTATTGTTTTTGGAGTCTATAAAGGTTGCGCCAAAACCCGACGTCTCCGTTTGTATGGTGCTGCCTGTTACTGCAGTGCTGCTAAAGGTAACCGCCCCTGTTGCAGGGTTAAGGCTGCCTATTTTAAATGGGTTGGTGGGGTCAGTAGGGCCTACTATGCCGGTAAGCAGGCCGGTTACGGGGTTATAGCTAAAGTCGGCCTCGGCAATGCCGGTGCTCATGGCAGTACCAAAACCAGGGCCTGTTTGCAGGGCGTAGCTGTTGGTGGGGTCAACCAACTGCATAAAATTGGTATGGCTGGGGTTAACATCAATCGTATAAAAAGTGGTGTTGGCTGCGCTGCCCTGCATTAACACCAAATAGCCGCCAGGCAGCACATCACCAGTGCCAAAGCCCGTGGCTGATAAATTAGGGATAGTAAAGGATGTTGTGTCGCCGTTGGCATCAAGGCGTATTACTTTGTTCAAGGTGGCGCTCCAGCCATATATTAAATTGTCTGCAACACTGTACCCAATATTATTGGCTGCAATGCCCAATACCTTAATAGCTGTTCTTATGCCTGTGTTTACATCAAAACTATAAAAAGTACCGTTAGCCACCTGGTAGGCTAAATTGCTACAAGTAAAAGCCACCGGAGTTGTAAACGGCATAGTGGCCGTGGCGGCAGTACTGGCAACGCCTGCCGCATCTTTTTCGCTGTAGGTAAAGGCCACACTGGTTACCCCGGTGTTGGGGTCAATGGTTAAAAGGCCGGGGTTATAGTTGGTTATGGTTTGCCCTGCTGTTACCGCAGTGCCGTTGTAGTATAAGGTGGCATTAGCGGGCAGGGTTTGTATAATAATATCATCGGTGCCGCTGGTACCTGTGTAGGTACCATCGTCGGGGTCGCTGCCGGTAAGGGTAACAACGGTTACCAGCTTGTAATTGCCACCGGGGTTTTGCTGGGTGGTGCCTGTTACGTTGTTGGCAGTGGGGGTGCGCTCAATGCCAAATCTAACATTGCTGGTGGCTGCGCTTATGCTTCCAAGTGCCAGTATACCGTCGGGCGTTCCATCGCTGCCGGTACCTGTGCCCAACTTTTCACCGGTGCTTACATAACCGGCAGGCAGGGCCACCGCAGGCGGCGCACTGCCCACGGTGGCGGTATTGGTGGTAATAAGTACATTATAATTACCGGCACTTTGGTTGGTAAAACTATAGATGCCATTTGCCGCCGACACTGTGGAAATTGCTACTACTTTGTTTGTAACAGTATTTACCAGTACCGCTTTTAAGGCGGCAGAGCCGCCGTTGCTGCCTGTACCGTTAACGGTGTTATCGGTTAGGCCATTTGCATCACTAAATACGGTGCCGCTAATGGCAAAGGTTTGTGCATGTAAGCCCGCCATACTTAATAAAAAGGCCGCAATGACTGGCAATAGTTTTTTTATTAGCACGGCCCGTAAAGGATTATTGTTGTTGGCCGCATTTGTGGCACTAGGTTGATGGGCCGGTAACTTGCTAAAGTTAATAAATGCGACGTGTAAGCTTTTTTGCGGTGCAATGCTGTAAACATTTTTAGCATTGTGCTTGTTGCGCCGGGAATTGTTTGGAAACCTTACGGATATGGTTTTCATGTGTAGGTGGTTGTTTTTGTACCTTGTAAAATTGGTTCAGCCAATTGCAAACCACAATGGCATATTGTTGCCATTTTAAAACCAGCGGGCAAACCATTTACTACAAAAAATTGCGATGGCAGTATTGTTGAACGGGCAGGTAACCATTAAGCTTCCAGTTTATTGTGGGGATAAATATGCCGCAGGCGGGCAACAACCAACTAAAAGGGATAAGGCGCGCTCAAACAACATAAAAATGTAGCCGCCCCGGCTTATCCTTATCCTATGTACAAAAACAGATGTTTAACTAAATATCTCTCCAGTGTTTCCTGCATTTGTACCGTATACATTTGTGTATAGCAAAATGTAATGCCGGTTTTATAAGCCAATATTGTAAAAATGCCTTAACTTGTCTAAACATTCAATAGCAGATATTTGCCATTTTGCTTTTTTACATCGTGCAACCAATTGCGGAGCAGGTTATTTTATTTTTGATTAGACTTCATAACAGTTGTGTCCACATTTAATATCCAATGGCGAGTGAATGGGAAATTGCAGGGAAGATAATCGCAAACAAGGCAAAACACAACTAACGGTAAAAATTTGCTTAATTAACATGTTTTGCTAAGTGAACAAGGCAGGCAACAAATTTGATTGCTGCGTTGCTAGTTATGGTAAGAATATGCTATTTTCCAACAGTTGCAGAGTGTGAACTTTGTTAAAAAAATACCAATGAAGTATTCGATAGCTATTTTTGACGATAACCAGGAGAGACTGACTAGTGTATCGCTGCTAATTGGAATGTCGCAGGATTTTGAATGCACTTGTGTACGACAGGATTGCAGCAACCTGCTGGAAGATATAGCTGAGACCAGGCCAGACCTTGTGCTGATGGATATAAACATGCCTGTTATGAATGGTATAGAAGCTACAAGGCTTTTGAAAAAAAACTATCCTTCAATTCCTGTAATTATACAAACCGTTTTTGAGGATGATGAAAATTTATTCAACTGCCTTAAAGCAGGGGCCAATGGATACCTGTTGAAAAGCATGAATCCTGAAAAGTTTATTAATGCTATATATGAGGCATTGAAGGGAGGAGCGCCAATGTCTTCTGTGATTGCAGTCAAGGTATTAAATTATTTTAAAGCTCAAACCGCCCAACCTGAAGAACAATTTAATCTTACGACCCGCGAAAAGCAAATATTATCTTCTCTCGTTGATGGACTGAGTTATAAGCAAATAGCAGCCCAGCATTTTATCGCCTATAATACGGTAAATAATCATGTAAGAAATATATATGAAAAACTACACGTAAACAGTAATACTGAAGCCGTCAGCCTCGCCATAAAAAATAAGCTTGTGTAATAATAATTGGCTCTACGATTAGTCTTATTTTTTACTTTATGGCACATGCCGTTATTGCTCGAGGCAATATCACACAAAGGGATGGATATATGATGGCTAATACACACATGTTGTTTGTTTTTATCGGCTCAATTATTTGCTCTGCGATAACAGGGATAGTTAGATTGATAATTCATATTTTATGATAACTGATAAAAAGGAAATAATTAAGCAAGCAGAATTATATTTAAAAGAAGATAGTTGGCTTGATATGAATGGGTTTATTTGGAACGATGTGCACTACCCCGATGCTCCTACTTCTTTTATTTTTGATGTTGCAAATAGGATGCAAAGAACTGGTAAATACCAAATACAAGAACAAAAGAATACAGGCAGATGGCTTATAATCCCTTTGCCCAAAAAATCATTTAAAGAAAGGTATGTATTTATTGTCGCTATACTTACCTGTGGACTTGGTGTATTCTCTCCAATAATTGAAAAGTCCATTGAGCAAAAAATATGGCCAGCACCCACCCAATCAAAACAAACCATTCAAGCACCCGCTGATACCTCTGTGAACCGTAATAAGTAATTTTATTATTTTTAGAAGAATGACACTCCAATTCTTCTTTTGAAGAAGAAAACGAATTTTCCATAAAAAAACTCATCTACTTTTACTACCTATTATTAGAGAGGTATTGTATATGAATGCCTAAAAAAGAATCTTATGAATTCTGGCGCTAATCCTAAACCCGACCTTGGATCAACTACTGGAACTGAATTGATTCCTCAACAACGGAAAGAAACTCAAAAAAATGTAAGCGAGCAACAAAAGAAAAATGACAATCCTACAAAAAATTAGAAATTAACATTATATGCGATCTGTAATAAAAATCTTAATTATTTATTTATTATGCCTATTAAGAACAAGTGAAGCAGCAGCTCAAAAAGGGTATATTCTAACTTTTATGTGCTGTTTTGAAAATGACTCGGTGATTATCAAAAATGGTGATTCAATTATTAGCGCAGCTGTCGTTAGCACAGAAGCCAGCACAAGTATTGCCTCACCTCAATTTTTTCTCAACGCAAAAACGAAGTTAAATGTGGCAATCGAATTAATAAAAAAAATCGAGTATTGAAAATTAAGTTATCCAAACTGGCAAAAAACCAGGTTCGCTTTTTATATGTCTACCTTAATAAGGAAAATTTTTTTTACAGAATTTTAAGGAAGCCTTTAAAAGCTTACTAATTAACTCCCAGCTCTTCGTAGCGTGTAGCCAAAACAAAGCTGTCTGCCGCCCTCCGTAGCCTTGTGCGCTGGTTTTGTGGCTTGCTGGCTACGGAGTAGTAACAAAAAAACCAGCTTACCGTAGCGTGCCGCCGCAGTCCGTTGCCTGTGGCTAAGGACATAAGATAAAAGCAGGCCTCTGGCCGGTATTTGTAAAACAACAGATAAGCTAAAGTTACATCCGCCAATATTTGTAAAAAAGTATTGGCGGTTATTTATTTTAAGAGGCAATAAATTTTAAAGTGCAGAAGCTATTTTTTATATTTGTAACAGCGTAATGCTATAGTTTTTTGACAGGGCCCATGTATAAAATAACCATGCCAGCATACGGGCAGTTAGGGTGCAAATTGTAAAATGAACTTTTCCGCCATTTTATATGTTTTGTGTATTAAATTATTATAAATCAATTAGTTGTAAAAAATAACATTCCTCCTTTGTACTCCTTTTTGGTAAGGTTTCCTGCCGCTCTCCGATTTGTGCGCTGGTTTTGTGGCTTGCTGGCTAGGGAGTTTGGATAAAAAGCCTGCCTCCGGCGGGTATTGGTAAACCCCGCTCTTCCCGGGTACAGGCAGCTTACGCCAAACTTATGCACAGGCCAACCCTATGCCTGCCAATGCAGGTACGCTTACCAACCGGCTTAACAGTATAGGTAATGTTGCAGGTACTACCCCGAATATGGGCGATATAGATGACCAGGCGTTGAACAACTATGTGTATGACGAAATAGGCAACCTTACACAAAATGGCAAAGAAAATATAAGCAGTATTACCTGGACGGTGTATGGCAAAATAAGCAGCATTGCTAAAACCGACCCGGTAACACATAACCCGTTAACAGACATACAGTACACTTATGATGTTGCAGGCAACCGCATAAGCAAAACGGTAACACAGCACAGTGCTACTACTACGGTTACCACCACCTGGTATGTACGCGATGCCAGCGGCAATGTAATGAGCATTTATAATGCAAACAGCAGCACTATAACCCAAACCGAAATACCATTATACGGCAGCAGCAGGCTGGGCGAGTACAAACCAGGTACTGATAATGCGCCAAATACTGTAGCTTTACCTGGTGGCAGCACTGCTAAAGAAAGCAGCTTTATACGCGGCCAAAAGATCTTTGAACTAAGCAACCATTTAGGCAATGTAATGGTAACAGTAACCGACAAAAAAATGCAGGTTGACGCCAGCACTTACGACGCAAACGGCAACCTAGTAAGTAACACCCCTGGCGGTATTGTTGACGGTTACGTAGCCGATTTAGTTACGGCGCAGGATTACTATCCGTTCGGTATGGTGCAACCTGGACGAACCTACACCGCCACAAACCAATACAGGTATGGGTTTAATGGTAAGGAGAACGATAACGACATAGAAACCGGTGCGCAGGATTATGGGATGAGGATTTATGACAGCAGGATAGGGAATTTTTTGAGCGTGGATCCGCTGCAAGACAAATTTCCCTGGAATAGTGATTATTCGTTTTCTGAAGGCGATCCAATCAATTACATCGATTTGGATGGAAAAGAAAAGGCTGAGAGTAATGCTAATTGGGCTATTAAAAGCAATATGCACAGTGTTATTACAGACTGCCCGCACCGCGAAAAGCTCGGCTGGCTTGAAGAGGATTATTTAATGGGCACAAGCATACATTACAACTATGATATTTACAGCCTCTACAGGCAGCTGGTGTTTGATTTGATGGATGCTCAATACCCGCAGGGATTTATACCAGATATTGCCCCGGAATATATTGTATTTGCAGATGGGTTTCTTGACTCGCCCGAATGGGGCAGTGCGGGCGTTATACTCCCGTGGCTGCTGTACACGTGGTATGGCGATGATGATATTTTGCAAAAAGCGTACCCCATGGCAAAGAAGTACATGGACTGTCTTGAAAGTAAATCTGCTGATCACATTTTGTCACATGGCCTGGGCGACTGGTATGATTATGGCCCCAGGCAGCCGGGCGAGGTACAGCTTACCCCTAAAGCACTTACTGCAACCGCCATTTATTATTACGATGCCGCGCTGGTAAGCAAAATGGCACGGTTGCTTGGATATGCGGATGATGCAAAAAAATATGCGCTGGAATCAGCCCGCATAAAGGAGGCTTTCAACAAAAAATTCTTCAATAAAGCAACCAAAGTGTATGCAACAGGCAGCCAGACAGCGATGGCCATGCCTTTATGCACAGGCCTTGTTGATGACAGCGATAAAAAAGCAGTGCTGCAAAACCTTGTAGATTCAATTACAGCAAATAATAAGGCTTTGACAGCAGGCGATATTGGTTTTCATTTTCTTGTTAAAGCGCTGGATGAGGGAGGCGCATCCCAACTGATTTACGAGATGAATAACCGCGAAGATGTGCCCGGCTATGGCTACCAGCTAAAAAAAGGCGCCACCGCGTTAACGGAAAGCTGGTCTGCTTTAGCAAACGTGTCGAACAACCATCTGATGCTTGGCCATATAATGGAATGGTTTTGCAGCGGGCTTGCAGGCATATCGCAGGAGGACAACAGTATTGCGTTTAAGCACATTAAAATAAGGCCACAGCCTGTAGGTGATATTACATCGGCAAAAGGAAGCTTTAATTCACCATATGGGAAGATAACTACCGCATGGAAAAAAAACAGCGAATTCTTTTGTTTTGCAAGTGCATATCCCGGTTAATACCGACGCGAACGTGTACCTGCCGGTAAGTAATGGAAATATTTACCTGGACGGCAGGCAACAGCACGCCCTTTCCATAGCAAAACGCGAAGGCCAGGCGGTTATAAAAATTTCATCGGGAGATTACACATTTGAGGTAAAATAACCCATGGAGATTCTAAAGGTACAGCCCGGAAAAATAAACAAGGTTCTGTAGATTCCATTGCAGGCTGGAATTTTGTTTTATAAATTCCGCTTCTTTATTTCTTCAACGGCAAAATTGGCTGCCCGGGCCGTTATAGCCATGTAAGTAAGCGAAGGATTTTGGCACGAGCCTGATGTCATACATGCACCATCGGTTACAAAAACATTTTTTGCACCCCATACCTGGTTGTTACCGTTTAGTACAGATGTATTACTATCACGCCCCATTCGGGCAGTACCCATTTCATGGATGCCCAAACCCATAGCGCTGTTTACATCTTGCGCTTTTATGTTAACAAAACCCGCTTTTTCGAGCATCTCCACTCCGCAATTCAGTACATCTTGGGTCATATTATGTTCATTAGCCTTAAAGCTTGCATCAATTTCTAACAGCGGTACGCCCCAGTCATCTTTTTTATCTTTGCTAAGCGTTACCTTGTTCTCATGGTAAGGCAAACATTCGCCCATGCCCGTCATTTGCATTTTCCAGGGGCCGGGTTCTGTAAGCGCCTCTTTTAAATGTTCGCCAACGCCAGCGCCGTCCGCCGCCTGCGTTATCCTTGCCCCGCCACAAGCGTAGGCATAACCACGCTTAAAATTGTTTTGTATATCGTTGCCCCAGTTCCTAAACCTTGCCAGGTAAACACCTGTTGGCCTTCTTCCAGCATAATAACTATCCTGGAAGCCGTAATGCTCGCCAGAAACCCTTCCGTTATAATTATGGTCCATAAGGTTATGCCCTAATTCCCCGCTGTCGTTGCCCATTCCATTTGGGAAACGGGGCGAAACGGAGTTGAGCAATATTAGTGTTGAATTTAGCGTACCCGCATTGATAAATACAATTTTGGCAAAAAATTCCGTGGCCTGTTTGGTATTACTATCTATAACCCTTACCCCGGTTGCCTTTTGTTGAATTTGGTCATAGATGATGGAATGTACCACTGAGAATGGCCGTATAGTTAAATTGCCTGTTTTTTGGGCAGCAGGGATGGTGGTGGAGTTACTGCTGAAATACCCGCCAAAAGGGCAACCGCGAAAACACAGGTTGCGGTATTGGCAAGGCCCGCGGCCTGCCAGCGGTACTGAGAGGTTAGCCGTGCGTGACATAACAAGGTGCCTGCCTGTAAAGTTTTCAGTAATGCTTTTTTGCAGATGTTTTTCTATGCAGTTCATTTCCATAGGCGGTAAAAACTCACCATCCGGTATTTGTGCCAGCCCATCGCGGTTGCCGCTAATACCTGCAAATTTTTCTACATAACTGTACCAGGGGGCAAGGTCTTTGTAGCGTATCGGCCAATCCACGGCAATGCCATCTTTGGCGTTGGCTTCAAAATCATTTTCGCTCCAGCGTTGTGTCCACCTGCCCCAGGTTAGCGATTTACCGCCTACCTGGTAGCCGCGTATCCAGTCAAATGGTTTGGTTTGTATATAAGGGTGCTCTTTATCTTTTACAAAAAAATGCTGGGTTGCTTCTTCAAAAGCATAACACCTGCTTAGTACAGGGTTTTCTTTTTTCATTTTACGCGTAAGGCTGTTCCTGTGCCCAAATTCCCAGGGGTTAGTGGTAGCCGTTGGGTAGTCTTTAATATGTTCCACCATCCGGCCACGCTCCAGCACAAGCGTTTTTAAGCCTTTTTCACAAAATTCTTTGGCGGCCCATCCACCACTTATGCCTGAACCAATAACGATTACATCATACGTATTGGCTTTTTTGCCGGCAGTATTTACATTCGCTGCAGCCGAAGTATCATTTTGCTTGCCCATACCAATAGTTATTTATTTTTTTGTATTACCTGCCCGGTAGTTTTGTTTTTCAATATCAGCTTCGCATCGCCGTTTGGCAACAGCTCTTCCTTAATTAAATAATAGTCATTGTCGAATGAAACCAATGTTTCTGTTTCAACACCACTATTACTTCCGCGCCAGTCTTCTATTACAACAGGTTCAAATTTTTTTGTTTTGGCAGAGATAAAAGCGGCATCCAGTATGGCATTCACAATGTAGCCGTCATAAAATGTTTCCATTGGTTGGCTGTTGGTTTCAATCGCCTCGAACATATCCGTAAACATGTTAGGATAGCCAAGTTCATGCGCCTCATCGCCAACCGGGAAAAGCCATCCGCTATTTATTTCAGCTTTTTCGGCCACATAGCCCCCTTTGCCGGTACTATACATTTCAAAACCGGTGCGTAAAAAATTGTTCAGCCAGATGGAGCCCTCCGTACCCATTACTTCATCCCGCAGGTCCAGGCCGCCCCTAAAAGCCCAGCTTACTTCAAATTGGCTTACAGCGCCATTGGCATACTTAACCAGGCCCACGGCGTGGTCTTCGGCCTCAATGGGGTGCACTTGCGTGGCAGCCCAGCACATTACTTCCACCGGCCTTATCTCTTTGCCAATAAAATTCCTGCCTATTTCTACACAATGGCAGGCAAGATCGATAATAGCGCCGCCGCCAGACTTTTCTTTATCCCAAAACCAATCGCTGTGGGGCCCGGGATGCGCTTCCCGCGATTTAGTCCACAATACACGGCCTATGCTGCCTTCCCTAACGCTGGCAAGCGATTTTAATAATTTTGGGGTATAACATAAATCTTCCAGGTAACCGGCAAAAATACCAGAGGCCTCCACCAGTTTTACCATTCGCATGGCCTCTTCGGCAGTGCGCCCTAATGGTTTTGTACACAGTACATGCTTTTTAGCTTTTGCACACGCTGCCACTGCCGCTTCGTGCAGATGGTTTGGCAGTGAAATTAATACAACATCCACCTCCGGGTTGTTAACCGCTTCGTCTATATCGTTAGTAAAATGGGCTAACTTAAAATCTTCGGCAAAGCGTTTTGCGTTGTCAATATTGCGGGAGTATACGGTGTAAATAAAATCTTTTCTTCTTTGGGCATGCAGGGATGTGGCATAAAAACGGGCAATAAATCCTGAGCCTAACATGGCAATTTTCATTACGTTTTATCTTTTGTTTTATTTAATCAGCGGCTGGTTAAGCTTACCAGCCAAAAACCTTTTTTACATATTCGCGGCTTGTTTTCCAATCTTCTTTTAACGGGTTTACAGGGGTAAAGCCAGCAGGAAAAGCCAGCTCTATAGCAGCATTACCTTTAAAATTTTGCGTTTTTAAAGCCTTCGCTATATCGCTAAAACCTGTTACGCCCTGCCCCAAATATTCCGTCCACCTGCCATCTGCATATTGGTCCCGCAGGTGCATGTATACCATTTGGCTGCCATAAGTGTTTATAAAGTCAACGGGGTTTATACCAGCACGTACCAGCCAGTTAAGGTCCGGGCCCAGCTTTATGCCCGGTATGCGCGCCAGCGTACCTTTCAAATCGTGCATATCGTTTTCAACTTCATAGGTATGGTTGTGCAGGTTGGCCTGTATGCCGTTATCGCTGCAAACCACCAAAATTTTCTGTAGCAGGGCTGCCTGTGCATCCAGTTCTTTTTCTGTTTTTACACGCTTTGCATCGCCTACGGATATGCCAAAGGTTTTGCCTTCTACCTGCCTTAAACGTGATGTTACCAGGGCAACATCCTCAAGTATTGCTTTATGCTGGCTTGCATCCCACATACTTGCGCCATAAGAGGTACCGGATACGGGCAGGTTATATTTTTTTATTAGCAGGTTTAAATTTTTTACCGCATCGTCATGCCGCAGGTTTATTTCCATTAGCTCCACCCCGTTAATACCGGCATAACTCATGTCTGCAAACACAGTTTCCAGGTCTGGTGTACTATCCCAATTGGGCGGGTATTTGCTGGCATATACCCAAAGGTGTGCATTTACCTTTACCTGTTCTGCACCCAATGTTTTTGCCATGGCTTTGCCCCAAAAACTCTGCGCAAGTAAAGTTGTGCCAAGCAGTGCCGCGGATTGTTGTATAAATTTTCGGCGGGGGTAATTAAGTTTATTTGATTTTTCCATATAGCTTTTTGATAGTTTAAGCGCCGTTAAATAATAATATCGCTACACTTTATCCAACCGTTACTGTTTGTTCCCATCCCGTTTCTTTTAGTGCAGGATCATTTTCTTTTTTCAAAAAGTCTGCGGCAGATAATGATTGTGCGTCCCATTCCAAAATGGCCTCATCGGGTACAATATCTACCGGCGTATGCCATGATGTTGAGGTCTCATTATAAGCGAGGTTGGATTGCGAAGAATAGCACGAGATAATAGACCAACGGGGGTATGCCGATAGGTTAGCTTCAGACCGGTGCAATACATTGCTGTGAAAAAGCAACGCATCGCCTTCTTCAAGTTCCACATATACCAGCTCCATTGTTTTTAAGGCGTTGTTTACCATTACCATATCAGCGCCTACCTGCTCACCCGCAAAACCATGGTTTATCCTGCCCAATTTATGACTGCCCTTAATAACCTGCAAACAGCCATTTTCTTTATTAGCGTGTGTTAACGCCACCATTACGCTTATTAGCTGGTTAGGGAACATAAACTGGTTTTTATACCAATAGCCATAATCCTGGTGCCATTCCCACGCACCGCCTACCCGCGGCTCTTTCTGCATAAGCTTTGAATGAAAATGGCATACAGGCGCATCGCTTTCCAATAGCTGGGCAACAGCGGCTACCATTTTTTGGCTGCGGGTTAAATACCCAAACACGTCATTACCAGGTGTAAACCACAAGGAGAGCTTTGTTTTTTTGCCGCTCTGGTCATTAAGGTCAAGGGCGTTGTTGGCCATGGCATTATCATCAATGGCAGTACCGTACAACTTATTTATTTCCTGTTTACTGCAAAAGTTTTTAATGATGATATAACCATCCTTTTCAAATGCGGTTACCTGGCTGGGGGTGAGTTTTGCTGGTAGCATAACAAAAAAATTTTAGTATTAATTAATCATGCTAAGCTACCAGCCTTTACGCAGCTGCCATTGCTAATTACTGTTGTAAAAGTGTATTTTAATATCATTGGAATATTGTATTTGTGTACTTTTATGTTTGATAAAACCACTTTTGCTATATGAAGCCCGTGCTGGAACACCTGCCCAAAGAAGGCGAAGAAAGTTTTGTGGTAAAGTTTTTTGAATATAATTATTACCCTACACCCTGGCATTTTCACCCGGAATACGAAATAGTACTGGTTACTGAAAGCACGGGCAAACGTTTTATTGGGGATAATATTTGCAATTTTGGCCCCGGCAATCTTGCCTTAATCGGGCCAAACCTGCCGCACCTGTATCGCAATGATGCAGCGTATTATGAACACGGTACAACATTAAGGGCTACCTCTATCGTGGTACATTTTCTGGCAACTTCTTTCGGCGAAAACTTTCTATCACTACCGGAAACAAATAACATAAAGCAGTTGCTGGCAAAGAGTGCCAGGGGGCTGGACATAACCGGTAAAACCAATGTTATTGTCAGCGATAAGCTTGTTGAGCTAACAAAACTTAAGGGGTTTCCACGGTACCTAAAGCTGCTGGAAATTTTGCAAATAATGTCAGAAACAAAAGACTGCAATTTTATATCCGGCGGTGGCGTAACTGGGTTGAACGAGAAGGAGTCGGAGCGGATGGATGATGTACTAAAATTTGTAATGAAAAACTTTGGTGAAGATATTAGCCTGCAGGATGCAGCTAAAGTAGCTAACATGGCGGAAAACTCATTCTCCAGATTTTTTAAACAACGGACCAGGAAAACTTTTACGGGTTATTTAAATGAATTAAGGCTTAACCATGCCGCAAAACTATTGATTGAAAATAATAAGCCTGTTGTTGATATTTGTTATGAATGCGGGTTTAATAACCTGTCTAACTTTCACCGTTATTTCAAAGCAATGCACAACACCAGCCCGCTTAATTACCGTAGGGATTACTGGGATAAAATAAAATAATGGGCTACTGATTTATATCGCTGTACCTGTTTTTTACTAAATTCATCATAAACACATTAACATCCCATTGGCTTACTATAGGTTGTTGCGTATAGGTTAATAAAGGAAGGTACGGCGGTGCGCCAAATTCTGGCGTAATAGTTAAAACAGCAGCATGTTCTTTTTGTTAAAGGCAACAACTTTATCCCAGCATTGCAGGTGAAAATCCAGCGCCCTCTTCCATTCCGGCACCCGCGGGTCAGTTATTTGCGGCCCTTCCGTATAGCCAACACGGGCGTGTATATGGTCTGTTCTCGTAATAGCCAGCTCCACGGCTTCCTGCTGGTCATGCAAAAAAGTTTCTGCCGTATTGCACCAGTGAGATATGTCTAAAGTTATACATAGCCTTTCAATCTTTTCCAAAAAATGCTGTGCAACATGCGCTGGATAGAAGAACTAAACAGGCTGTACCCTAAATCGCCCTACGGCCAGTTGTCCAGCATGGAATCAATTTTAAAAAGCAACCTGCACCTTGATGATGACTGGAAAAAATTTAAACTACATTTTGAGCAATTGCACCCCAATTTTTTTGAAGACCTGAAAACAAAACACCCCACACTTACCAATAACGAGGTGCGGCTGTGTGCCTATTTTCACATAAACCTTTCGCCAAAAGAAATTGCTGCGTTATTAAATATATAGCCCGACAGCGTTCGCCGTGCTAAAAGCCGCCTGTACAAAAAAATGGGCCGCACTGAAGTCGGAGTACCCGGTTCGCTAATTAACCCAGTTGAGGATAACGGGAATTAAGTTCCGGAAACTGGAAACAGTAACCGGCAAACTGCTTTTACCGCTTCTAATGGCCATAAAACCGGGCAATTATTAAAACAGGCGCTGGAAGAAACAACTGTAAAGCTTAACCAGCTTAACCAGGATAAAGTCCGCAAAATGGTAGAATTAAGCAAGGTTGAGAAAGAATTGGAGGAGTTAAACTGCCTATACCCGGGCAATAAACGGAAAAAGTGAAGCTTGCTTTTTTATGTTGATAGTCAATCAGTTAACCCACTTGTCCATATTTTGTCCGGCGTGTATTCTCGGTGTTTAGCTGGTAAAAACCGCTATTTACAGCATATTCTACTAATTAACCTTGTACCATAAAAACTGCCTTATGAGTTTTCGCACCTTATTAAAATCGGTAAAAAACACAGGTAATAAGCTGCCCCGCATAATGTTGTGTGCCATTGCTTTTTTCATAACAAATTGGTGTACAGCGCAGGATATTTCTGTATATGTTTGCCCCGTCCAGAGGCCTACATTTAACGCACCTGGTGGTGCAACGGTGCCATGGTACGGAGATGATGGTGAATCTTTTAAAACAACTGCGTCAAGTTTTACGCCAACAGGCGCAGGCGATACGGCTACTATATATGGCGCCCCCTCGTACAAGTTTTTAAAAGACGGTAAAATGTACAAGGCCACTGCTTATGTTGTTAATGTACCCACTGCGGGCATAAGCGCTTTAGATGGTTCCTGTTTTAACTCCCCCAGCCATTTACAATTGATACCGTTGTTAACTTAGGATAAAATAAAATTTTTGCTTTTGCCATCGTCGGTAAAATTTTGGTGAAAATGTTTGTTTTGGTGAAACATTGGTGAAACAAAATCCGACGAAAAGCGCGTTTAAAATAGTATAGTACAGAGTTGTTCAAGAGGATGATTGAGAGATGAAAAAACATTATTCATTTCAAAATGTGCAGTAAGGGTCTGATGATTTCTGGTATTATTCAATCTTAAAGTGTACTATCTGAATCAAATCATTGGCGAAAATGTTCGAAGTTGAGATAGTCGTCCCGACTAAAAAAAGAGTGGCTTTAATGCCGCTCTTTTTATTTTAGTGTACCTCAATAAACCAGGTATTTTATTACTTCATGTTTTTCATTTCCTGCAGGCGCGCATATATTTCTATCATGGCTGCCTGGTCTATTAGTTTTTTGGTAGCATTTGGTCCCAACATATTATTGGCGTCGCGTTCGGTATTCCATATAGCATCGGCATCCTTTTCATAAAAATCTACCCAGCTTTTGTTCTTATCCACCTTGTATAATTCCTCATAGCCGCGCAGTAATACAGCGTTAAACCAATAGTTTCCGTTGGGTAGTCTGCCATTTTTAAAAAAATAATCACGACCTGCTTTTGCAAGGCGCTCCGCTTCCTTAAAATATTTTTTATCCTTCGTTATTTGATAAAGCAACACATTGGCTTGTAACATCGGCCCGGTATTGTATGTAAAAGTAGCCTTGCTAATTTTTAATGTTGCTGTTTGTATATTATCATAGTACACCCCCTGGTCAGACTGCAGATGGCTGTTCAGCCATTGGTAAACATTTAAAGCAGTAGTTAAATACTCAGCCTTGCCAGTAATTTTGTACAGTTGTAATAACACCAAAACCCCCGGCCCGTTTGAGCAGGTATTTTTGCTCGTTTTGTTACCCTCTTTCCAGTACATGCCGCCGCCGGTAACCGTGTCCATCCCGCCAAGCATAAACCTGCATATCATTTCAGACGTATTAAGGTATTTCTTTTTATGGGTTCGTCCATAAGCATCCAGGTAGGCAATAGCTACCCACTGGTTATCGTCGTAAAAGCGACTGCTTAAACGTTCTTTGGTAACATAATCCTGGTAGCCGGGGTAAGGTGGCTTATCACTATAATATTTGTCAATGGAATGTTCAACCGGCCGCATGTACTGATTACCGGGTTCCAATACCTCCATCTCATTGGCCGCCTGTATATACGCGCATAAAGGCCACAACCATGAGTGTGGATTTTCTTTTTGTACACTGTCAGCAGTTTCAAAATAAAGACCGGTTTTGCCATCGGTTAGTTTTGTGTTAATTGAATTATACAACACCTTAATCCGCTGGTTATAATCAACATCCTGAGCGTTAAGCGGTAAATAAATCGAGCTAGCAAATGCCAGGGTTAAAAAATTGTGCAGGTGTTTTTTACGTATCATTATTGTTAAGTTTAAATGTGTTTATTTGCTAATCAAGCCTGGTCATTTTTTAAAGCCTGCATAAACTGCATGGGCGATTTGCCATATTCTTTTTTAAATATTCTTGAAAAATTAGAACTACTTTGCAGGCCAACCCTATCAGCTACATCATTCATGGTAACCTGTTCATGTGTCATTATTTGAATAGCTTTTTTCAAACGTACCGTTCTTATAAATTCACCAACAGACTGGTTTGATATACTTTTTATTTTTTGATACAGCTTTGTGCGGCTTATAAAAAGGTGATCGCATAAAAAGTCTGTGTCAAGCGCCGGGTCTTGTATATTATCTTCAATAAGGGTTAACAGTTTTTGTAAAAACTCTTTATCTTTTCCTGACCGAACAAGCTCTGTTGCCTGCGCCAGGTAATTATTAGTGTATCGCTGCTTAAGTTTTTCGCTTTGCTCAAATATGTTGTTAACCGTTAGTAACAATAGCTCAATGCTTAATGGTTTGGCAAAATAAAAATCTGCGCCGGATTCCATTCCCGCGATCTTTGTGTCTAAAGCATCTTTAGCTGATAGAATGATGAATGGTATATGGCTTGTTTCAAATTTCTCTTTTACAAAATTCAATACTGTTTATGCTTTGTTGTGAAACATGCTAACACTTTACCGTCTTCTTTTTCTTACCAAGAGAACCTCTTGCTTTTACTTTATCAATATACACAATCGCATCAGGTACTTTGCAACTGGTGTCCCCCATATCAACCATTATAAGGCCATTTTGTTTTGCTGTAGCAACTGCATCATTGGTAAGCGCAGCCACATAACTGCCCACTGCTATAATAAAACCATTCATGGTGTATCTTGTACGGTTTGGGGAGCTGTGTATTGTTTTTGCTATACGGGAAAGCAACTTTTTTATAAGGTTAATATCCAGTTCGCTGTCAGGCTTAAGTGCAAGTATATGGCCCAGCGTGTTCCAACCGGCCGAACTAATTTTATCATCTTTACTGTCTATCCATTCTAAGGCCAGGCCAAAGCCCTGTTTGCTTCCGGCGGCTACCCAGGGTACTGTGTACTCAATTATATTCTTACTTTCAGCCTTTTGCAGCCATGCATTAAGATCTGCTTTGGTCATCTTTTCATCATCGGCAATCAGGCCAGCCAAATACATTGCGTCTGCATTACCGGTTGCATAAAGGTCTTTAGCTAATTGGTAATCCTTTTTTACCTTTTTTTCTATGGATTTCAGGTATTCAATTTTTACACCAAAAAAAGGTTCTTTCACACCATGTTTCATCAACAACGTCTTCACCTTTTCATCTCCTTTGGCTTTTAATTCAGCCATTATTTCATTTACAGTCATGCGGTAATTTTTTGCAGTGCAGGGCAGGGAAGCCTTACTGCAATATACTTATAATTTACCTGATAATACCTTATCGGCATACTGTTTAAGGTCGCCCACGTTTACGTCGGCACCCTCGTCGATCAACATTTGTACTACCGGTTTAAAATCTTTTCTCTCGCCATTATTGTACGCACCCCACAAGGCAGCTCCAAGTACAGTGCCGCCATATTCATTACGTGTTTCAAGCGGGGCTTTTCGGTCTAAAAATATTTGTATTATTTCTGTATGGCCGGCAATGGCCGCCCAGTGCAGCCCTTTTTGCTGTGTTCCTGCATCAATGCCACGGGTTAGCAAAAACTCAACTATTGCAGGCCTGTTATATTCGCACGCCCAGCAAAAACCGTTTTGCAGGTGTCTTACAGATATATTGTGTGGAAGGCTTTTATCTTCATTAAAAAAGCTTTTTACTTTATTCAGCAAACCCAGCCCTGCAGCGCCTTCAAGGTTGATCTCTGCACCTTTCCCAGCAAGGAATTCTGCCGCATATTGCCTGCCATTGGCCAGGCAAGCCGTGATAAGATTTTCGCCGGGCAATGCATGCATAACAGCGCCATTGTTCAACAAAAATTCCAGTAATTCATTTTGCACTCCCGCTTTATATGGGTGAAAGCTGGTTGCTACAAGCCCAATTGTAGTGTCTTTGCTATACATGTCGGCAACTGCATTAATATCAGCGCCAGCTTGCAACAGCAATTCAGCAATAGCAATAATATTTGCGGGTGTTTTTTGCCGGTACCACTCAATGCCGTTTGCACCAACATAATGTAATAGGGTTGCGCGATGGCTGCGCCTGGATCGTGCGGCTATAAGTGAAGGGTTCTTTTGAACTAGCTCTTGCAACGTTGTTATATCACCGCTTATAATTGCCTGTGCTGCTAATTCAAACTGTGTATCGGTTGATTCACTGTTATCGAGTGATTGAATGTATTCTGTAAATTTTTCCCAACTATCAAAATGATGCTCCTTCAAGAACAAATAACGAATATGAGGGTATTGTACCGATATTTTACACCATGGTATATTGCAGTCAGTGCCGTACCAATATGCTGGTAAAGGATTGTTGCCAACATTAGGAAATACTTCTTTAAACGCATCATGATCGCCTTTAATGGCGGCATGTTCGGCTTTGTTTAACAGGATGTCTATTTCTTCTCTGTTCATATTACAAATTACCTGGTACTGTATTTATCAGCTATATAAAGGTAGTTGCCCCAGCGGTCAAAGTGTTCATCTGCCAGCCTCATACCGGATTGTTTTAATATGGATGTGTAACTTTGATTGCCAAGTGATACATAGGGGAAATCAACTCCATCCATAGTGCAGACGCCATTTATAATTTCCTTTTGCGCAGTAAAAAACAACCTGCCGCCTGGCTTAAGGCATTTGGCGGCATGCTTTATAACAGCTTCCTGTTCGCAACATAATAAATGAGATAACACCCCCCATGCAATAACTGCATCAAAGCTGGTACTAAAAAAAACAGTATCCTGTATAGGCGCACACTTTGCAACAATGCCCGGAAAATTGCAACGAAACTTGTTAACCATTTTTGCTGAATTATCAATAGCAAACAACCGGTGATTTTTTTGGATCACCAATCTTGACAAAGGTATTCCATCGCCGCAGCCAAGCTCCAGCACGGTAGCGTTTGGTGGCAATGTGTCAATAAATGCTTCAACATCCTTTATGCCTGCAACCGGGCTTCTCGCTGAAATATACCATTCAGCAATGGCATCATAGCTGCCTGTTTCGTTTTGTGTTAATGTTGTTTCCATGCTGAATAAGTTGTTTCTTCAGGTACATCTGTTTTACTTTCAAAAAACAGCTTATAACCATCGGGGTCAATTACCTCTACCACCCAAAGATTATTACCAACAAATGGCTCCGGCAAAGCTGATATCTCTTTTTCAAGAAACTCATGATACAGCGCAAGCGCATCTTCGCACTGGTAGCATATGCAAACGCCGGCGCCTTTTTTCTGGTTAACCAGTTCACTGTTGTTCCCGTGTTCCTGCAGCATAATGGCAGCGCTTTCTCTCTGAAGCCAGCACCATTCAATTCTGCCGCGCGGCACCCATTTGTTGGTCATAGTATAACCAAGCTTAGTGGTGTAAAACGCTAAAGATTTCTCCATATTACTCACCATAAAAAAAGGTGCCGTTTGTTGTATATTGTGTTTTGTATTTTTTGTATCCATTTATCCATATTTTTTGGTTCTTAACTGTTATTCCGCGCCTTTATTTTTGAGAAGTTCTGCAATTTCTGTATTCCCCCTGCGTACCGCCCATTGCAAAGGCGTAGCCCATTTGGGTACACCCGGCATATTTATAATAGCGCCATGTTCAAGTAAAAAATTTACCATGCCAGCTTTGTTAAATTTGGCGGCCCAGCCTAAAGGCGTTGTACATGTCTCACCGTCTATGGCATTTATAGCAGCGCCATGTTCTAAAAAAATAGTTGCATTTTCTGTATCGTCCCTTTGCGCAAAGCGGTGCATGGGTTTTATGCCCAGCCAGTCAGTATAGTTGGCGTCCATGCCGTGTGCAAATAGCAACTCCGCTAAAGCGCGTGATTTTATACTTCTGTCGGGGCCCTGGCTTCTTACCCCCACGGCAACTTCTTTAGCAAGAGCGGGCTGATAACGTAACATTAAACGCACAAAAGCCTCATGGCCTTCACCTGCCGCGCACGATAAAGCATAAGCATCATTAGCCAATGCGGGATTGGCTGCAAATACAGCAGCCCCTTCTACTATTTCACCATAATATGCCAGCAGGTTAACGCTGCGGGCGGCGCCGTGTGTACAAAGCAGCTCAATCATAGGCTTGTTGTCGCGTGCTATAGCGGCGCTTAATGTATCGGCTGAGCTTTCGATCGGCACGTTTGGATAAGCGCCGTGTTCAAGTAACAATTTTACAACCTCAATATGCCCGTTGCACACAGCAGAATGTAATGCATGCCCGCGCGGAGCAATATGTTCTTCAGGCAGGTTGGGGTCTGCGCCATGGTCAAGCAGTAACTTCACTATGTCGATATGGCCACGTGCTGCTGCATTTTTTATGGGGGTACCGCTGCCAATATAGTAAGTAACATAGCTCGAAACTTTATTGGCCAGGGCCGGGTCCTCATTCAATAACTCTTTCACCCTGTTAATATCACCAATGGCACAGGCTGTGCAAATATCAATATAAGCGCCTTTTTCGCGCAGGTGTGTAAATACTTCCATAGGCGTAACAGCAAAATCTTTCATCCATCCCCTAAAACCATAATCACCGTTTATTAATTGTACCGCTATCGCGCCGTCGGCGCGCTTCGCGTTAATATCTGCACCGTATGCCAGTAAAAGGTCAATCATTTCGGGTTGCCGAGTCATGGTAGCCCAATGTATGGGCTGGTTTGTACTGCCATCTTTTGCGCTAACAAGCGCAGGGGTTTCAATCAGCAGTTTTTTTACTGCGTTAATATCCCCAAGCCGTATGGTGCCAGCTATAATTTCGCCGCCTTCTATAGCACTATTGCCGCCTGTAACCGCCGCTTCCAGCAGTTGGGCCATTTCAGTGTGGCCCCTGTCGTTGGCGATTGTAAGTAATGTGTCGCTGGTGCCTGATGATACGGGATTGGCGCCCCTGCTTAATAAAAAGCTTGCCGCTTCAACCTGGTTTTCCTGCACTGCAAACAGCATGGGTGTACGATAATCATAATGGCTGCGAATAAGCGCAGGATCTTTATCCAGCAGGTTTTTAAGTGTTTCAATATCCCCTTTTGCGGAAGCAACAAACATGGCCCATACATCTTTACCACTACCGACACTCCAAAACAATTGTTCATCCGTGTTTAACTCAGGCGGCTGTTTTAAATATAGTAACCTGTTATTGTATTGGTTATCCATGCAATTGTTTTTTGTTGAAGCTATTTGTTTGTCAGATAATATTATTTAGCACAATTGTTTTTACTTAAATGTACTTTAACCATGCTTTACCCGGATGCCCAAATTTATATGTAGCATACCACCTGCATGCAAAATATAATATAACAAGGTCAACCGCATATACTGTGTACAATATGCTTAAACTCCATTGCTGTTCTTGCGGCATTTCGGTGAAAGGCGCTGTATTGTACCAATCCTGGTGTGTACTGCCTGTTAAAATTAAATTTACCACCAATGCAGAAATATGTATTAATAGTATATGCAGCAAGTAATAAAACATTGGTACGCGCCCGATTGTTTTAAATGCGTCTATGAGCCATCCCTTTGCCTGTTGCGCCCAGGGTATAGCAGCTATAAGCGGCCCCAATGTCATTAACAAGAACAATTGCGATGGCGGATATTTTTGTTGTGCCAGCAAGCGAAACAAAAATGGTGGTGCCTGTCCTTCCCCAGGCTGCTTTAAAACCGTAGTAATTGTTGCGGCAATAATAAAAGCACCAATGGCCGTAAAACCAATGCCGAAACATATTTTCTTAAGTTTTGCAGCATCAGTAAATAATATTTTACTAAAGGCATATCCGGCCATCATTACACCAAGCCAGGGAAGTATAACAAACAGTATTGCGATATGAGGCATTCCGCCAAGGCCGGAAGGATAAAAGAATCCCCACACATAAGCAAATGGTTGTTGCCATGTTTTTGGTAAAATAAATGGCAAGTAGTGAAATACCTGCTGCGTAAAAATGATCACTAATCCTATAATGCCAATAGTTAAAGGCCGCATGTGTGCAAATGCTGCAAGCAATACCATACACCAGCCGATCATCCATATAACGCCGGCAAGGGTAAACGAGGCATAATCCAGGTTAAACCCCCAGGAAAATTTTATTAAGGTAAGCTCAAGTAAGACCAACAAAAGCCCGCGCGAAACAAGAAAGCGGGTAAGCTTGCTTTTATCATTTGTTTTCTGATAATACAAAAACGCGCTGGTGCCTGCAAAAAATACAAAAGCCGGTGCACAAAAATGCGTTACCCATCTTGTAAAGAACAGGCCTACAGTTTGCCCCCCGGCAGGCAGGCCGGAATAACACCGTACATGGTCAATAGCCATTACCGCCATTACAACACCGCGCAATACATCAACACTTTGTATTCTAACCGCTGTTGTTGCAGGTTTTGCAGTTTTTGTTGCCTGTAATGTTTGCATAAGTTGTACTGAATATTATTAACTATGTCAATTTCAGTAAAACAGCCCGCACCGAAATTTTTTTTTTTGATAACAGACTAAAATAGCTGCATAACAATACCTGCATTCGTGAAATATAAAACCCGGCTAATTAGCGCCCTGCTATTTAATGGGCGTGCAAAACCTTAACGTATTGCCATCAGCATCTGTTACATAAAATTCACGATTTCCCCAACTTTGGTCTGTCGGTCCGGTATGCACCGGCGAACCTTTTTTTGCAGAAGTATCCAATCCCCTGCCTAAATACTTTTTAAAAAGATTATCTACCTCATCTACCCAAATATTAGCCACACTGCCAAACAAATAGTCGCTTTCATGAGTGGTAAGCTGTAATTCTGCATCGCCGTTTACCAGGGTAACAACTCCATCCTCTATTGATGAACCAGGATATTTAAAAGCGAAATCAAGAATACCAGTATAATGGATAATGGCTTTTGTCATATCCCTTACTTTAAAAAGCGGCGCTATTTTCACGGTCAAAGAATTTTTTTCAAAATGTAAGTTATGAATAAGCTGAGAAAAAATATTTATGACAACCTGTAATAAAAGCTACATAATTATATTGTTTTGATTGACAACGTGCAAAGTGTTTGCCGCAGGCAAAATCAACCGTTATTTTTGTATTAATTATGCTTTAGCTTTACAGGTAACAATGGACGGTTCAACTATATATAACCCGCCTCAGCTGGAAGGCATAACAAACGAAGAGCTTCAGCAGTTTGCTGCACACAGTCATACAGAGTTGTTTAAAATGAACGCCATTTGTGACGGAGGAGAAGTGTGTATAAAAGACGGTGTTATTTGGACGTACAATCCCAAAGCCAATAAGGGAGACATCGCTTTTCCGCAGCTTTCAAAGGGCAATGCAGGCGCGCTGTTAAATGAAATAGTGGATTATTACAGGCAGAGAAAAGTTGCCGGTATAGGTTGCTGGTCGCTGCACCCGCTACCATACCCTGCAATGGGTGTAAAATTGCTGGCAAGGGGTTTCCAGGTGGGGTGGCAGCCCAACTGGATGGCAATTGACCTTGATAATATAAAAACAGGTTATGCCGTGCCGCAGGGGCTTGAAATAAAAGAAGACAACCAGACTTCCACACATTCATTAACAGACCTGCCTTATTCAGGTAACAATGGTGCAGTATCATCTGCAGTGCTTACAGCACAACCACAGGTTGCGCAACGTTTTATTGCTACACTTAATGGTAAAATAGTTGGGCAAAGTTGTGTGTTTTTTACAGAAGGTGAACAACGAACTGCTGGCTTATACGAAGTAGGTGTTATACCCGAAGCCCGCAACCAGGGTATAGGTAAAGCTGTGGTTACTGCCGCCTGCAAATACGCCAAACGAAGGGGACATAGATATGCTATACTAAATGGCACAGGAAAAAAAATGTATGAAGATGTTGGCTTTGTACACATAGGTTATGGCCGCACCTGGTGGATAACCAATAATAAATATATTAAACAGCCGCCATCGCGAACTTTAGTTTTTATGGCTGAAGCTGTGGGTAAGGGTGATATTGAAGCGTTAAACGTTGTTGGTAATGGCTTTACCGCAAGCGAACTGGATGTACCGATGATAAATAACATGACGCTTATGCAATTGGCCGCGCATTGTAATAAACCTTCATCAGCAGAATGGCTTGTTGAACACGGGGTAGTATATACAGTGCTGGATGCGTGGAAACTTGGCTGGAAAGCACGGGCAGAGAAATTGCTTTCGGATAATCCCGGGGAAGTAAACCGCCGTTATGGCGAAGGCGGCTTAACATTGCTGCATGTGGCTGCAGAAAAAGACGATATTGAACTTGCCAAACTGGCGCTTGCTGCAACACCCGACCTAACCATACAGGACAATTGGCATAACGGTATTCCATTAGGCTGGGCACATTATTTGGGGCGAAAAAAACTATACGAACTTATTGAGAATTACACTAAGCAAAATAGTAACAGCTAAATTTTAACAACTATTAATTATCCGGCACTTGCGTAATATTTTTCAAAGGCGTTATGTTTTTCACCTGCTTTTTTGGGTGATGTACAGCCTGTTTTTAATACTGGACTCACAGGGGTACATTATGAAGAAAAGCTTTGCCTTTAACCTCGAGCCGTTGTTTGTGCACCTGGCGCTTATGGCTTTTTTGGTATATGCGCATACCCTGGTGCTAATACCTTACCTGCTGGAAAAGAAAAGAATTGCCCTGTACATAACGGGCGTAGTAGTATTGATAGCTGTTTACACTTTACTGCGCAGTTGGGTGCAATTGTACTGGGATACCGTTGTATGGCCCGACGATGTGATGAAGCTGACTGATTACTTTAAATGGAACTTGTTTTATGCAGTTTGGTTTATATTAATATCATCTATGCTGTTGTATACCCAAAAATGGAGCGAGCAAAGGCAGCAGGTAAAAAACATACAGATAAACCAGTTGCAAACAGAGCTAAAATATCTGCGCGCCCAAATAAACCCGCACTTTTTGTTTAACGGGCTTAATACCATTTACGGCTATATTGATATAAACAACCAGCAGGCAAGAGATATACTTGTGCAGTTTAGCGACCTGTTAAGGTATAACCTGTACGAAGCAGATGTAGACATGGTTGAACTTGAGCAGGAAACAAAGTTCCTGCAAAACTATGTAGCGCTGCAAAGGGCGAGAAGCAATGATAATATGAAAATAGAACTGGTGGTTGAAGTGGAAGACAGCACTGTAAAAATAGCCCCGCTTATTTGTATGGCATTTGTGGAAAACGCTTTTAAATATACCACCAGGGATAACCGCGAGAACAATGTTAAAATATACCTGCAGCAAAAGGGTAATTTTATACATTTTACCTGCACCAACAGTTATGAGGATGCTCAGCAACAATCAAAAGGTATCGGCCTTAATAATGTAATGCGCAGGCTTGAATTGTTGTATAAAGACAGGTATACACTTGATATAAGAAAGGATAACAATATTTACCAGGTTGCCTTAACATTAACAGTATGAAAAAGCTGCGTTGCATAATTGTGGACGATGAGCCGGTTGCCAGGAAAATTTTAGAGGAATTTACTGAGCAGGTGCCCTATCTTGAAATGGCCGGCAAATTTGAGAACGCATTAAAGGCGGAAACGTTTTTGCAAAACAACAAGGTAGATATAATGTTTTTAGATATTGAAATGCCAAAGCTAACGGGGTTACAATACCTTAAAGCATCTGTTGTACAGCCATTGGTTATACTAACAACAGCTTTTCCGCAATATGCCCTTGAAGGATATGAGCTTGATATTATTGATTACCTGCTAAAGCCGTTCGCGTTCAGCCGTTTTTTAAAAGCGGTACAAAAAGCGCGGGACTTTACTGAAATGAAAAATGCAGGCCTTCCGGCCAATACTGCATCGTATATTTTTGTGCGCAGCGATAAACGCATTGAAAAAGTTGAGCTGGCTGACATTTTTTATATTGAGAGCCTCGGTAACTATGTAAGCATTTGTACAGAACATAAAAAAATTATAGCCTACCTCACTCTAAAAAGTATTGAAAGCCAGTTGCCCTCTGCAGAGTTTATAAAAATACACCAGTCGTTTATAGTAAGCCTCTCACGTATAAACGCCATTGACGGCAGCCAGGTAATTTTAAAAAATAAAGAGCTGCCTATAAGCCGCAATTACAGGGATAATGTAATGCAATTGGTTGAGCAACGGTTGCTGAAGCGGTAATAATTTAAGGGCATTTCTGCCTGGCGAGCACACGGTTTTCCACACCCAAAATTACTCCGCAACCCCCATTTCCTAATTTCGCATTATATTGCACAAAATTTTACTGCCTTCAACATGAAGATTTTACTGAAGCAGGCTACAATTGCTGATCCTCTTTCGCCTTTTAATGGTTCTGTAAAAGACATCCTGCTTTCCAATGGCACTATTGAAAAAATTGACGGTTCTATTGAGGCGGATGGCATAACCGAAATAATTTCCGGCGGTACAGTTTCGCCCGGTTGGGTTGATATTTTCAGTCATTTTTGCGACCCGGGGCTTGAGTACAGGGAAACGTTGGAGTCGGGCGCCGCTGCGGCTGCTGCAGGTGGTTACACACAGGTTTTTATTTTGCCTAATACCAGCCCTGCCGTACAAAACAAATCGCAGGTTGAATATATTGTACAAAAATCGAAGGTCTTACCTGTAACATTACATCCACTAGGTGCAGTAACAAAAGGAATTGAGGGTAAAGAACTGGCCGAAATGTACGATATGCAAAATAGTGGCGCTATTGCGTTTAGTGATGGCACTTCGCCGGTACAGTCGGGCGGATTAATGCTAAAGGCACTGCAATATGTAAAAGCATTTAACGGCGTTGTTATACAGGTGCCGGTTGATAAAAATATAGGCCAGCACGGGTTAATGAACGAAGGGATAATTTCTACAAGGCTGGGGCTGCCCGGCATACCTGCGATAGCGGAAGAACTGATTATTTACCGCGATATTGAATTGCTCAAATATTCAGGAAGCAAGTTGCATATAACCGGTGTTTCCACCGCAAAAGGGTTACAATTAATACAAAGCGCTAAAGAAGAAGGCCTGGGTGTAACGTGTAGTGTAGCGCCATACCAGTTGTATTTTTGCGATGAGGACCTGCTGCAATATGACAGTAATCTTAAAGTAACCCCTCCTTTACGTACCAGGCCAGATATGATGGCTTTACGCGAAGGCGTTAAAAATGGGCTGGTAGATTGTATTGCATCGCACCACATACCGCAGAACTGGGATAGTAAAACCTGCGAGTTTGAATATGCAAAAAACGGCATGCTTGGGTTGCAAACAGCGTACTCTGTGGTTAATACGGCGGTACCGGGGTTAACTACCAATAGGGTAGTTGAACTTTTTTCATTAAACGCCCGTAATATTTTTAACCTGCCTTTAGCTACTATAAATGAGGGCGCAGAGGCAGAATTAACGTTATTTGCCGGCGCAGAAGATTTTACTTTAACAAAAGATGCTATAAAAAGCAAGTGTTACAATTCGCCTTTTATACAGGTGCCGTTAACCGGCAGGGTAACAGGGGTTGTATCAAAAGGCAATATTATTAAAAATAAATAACCCGCATGCATCAAACCAAACCTTTAACCCCAGCCTTAAAAGGCGCTGCAATTACCGCTGTTTTGCTTGTGGTTGAAGTGGTTGGTTATTTTTTAGGCAACCCTGCCAAACCGGGTACTTTTTATACTTTATATGCCTTGTTGTTTACAGGTATTTTAATAAGCGCAATGTATTACGCCCGGCAAATGAATGGCGCTGTTACTTTTGGTAACGTTTTTGCCGAAGGGTTTAAAACAACTGCTGTGGTAATAGTATTTTCTGCAATATGTATTTTTATTGCCCTTAAGTTTGTTTTTCCGGGGATTATTGACCGGTTGCTCGAAATGGGTAAACAGGAAATGAGAAGACAGGGCGGCCAAAGCGAAGACCAGGTGCAAAAATATTTTGAGGGAATGCGGGGGGCTATGGTACCTATTGTTATAGGCTACGTAATAGTTTTTTTTGGCCTTTCAGGTGGGCTGGGCGCCCTTGTTGGGGCAACATTCGCAAAAAAGAAACCGGTAGCATAAGGTTGAATAAAATGTAATTGATGGATCTATCTGTAGTTATACCGTTGTTTAATGAAGATGAATCGTTGCCTGAACTGTGCGATTGGATAGAGCGTGTTGTTATTGAAAACAATATTTCGTACGAGGTAATAATGGTTGACGATGGCAGTACTGATAACAGTTGGGAAGTAATTGAAGAAATTGCTGCTAAAAATGAAAATATAAAAGGCATTAAGTTTCAGCGTAACTATGGCAAATCTGCTGCACTTAACGAAGGCTTTAAGGCTGCAAAAGGCGATGTTGTGATTACCATGGATGCCGACATGCAGGACAGCCCTGATGAAATACCGGAACTGCGGCGTATGATTGCAGAGGACGGCTACGACCTTGTAAGCGGGTGGAAAAAAATCAGGTACGATAACGCATTAACCAAAAATATACCTTCAAAATTATTTAACTGGCTGGCTCGGCGTGTATCGGGCATTAAGCTGCACGATTTTAATTGCGGCCTTAAGGCCTACCGCAAAAAAGTGGTAAAGAGTATTGAGGTATATGGCGAAATGCACCGTAACATACCTGTATTGGCAAAATGGGCCGGGTTTAGAAAAATTACTGAGAAGGTGGTTATACACAGGCCGCGCAAATACGGTGTTACTAAATTTGGCCTGGATCGTTTTATTAACGGCTTTCTTGACCTGCTTACCATAACATTTGTAGGCCGTTTTAGCAAAAGGCCTATGCATTTTTTTGGGTTATATGGTACGCTTTTTTTCTTAATAGGGTTAGGCAGTATTATTTATCTTATCATTTCAAAATTTACTGATAGTAATTTTGGCTTAACAAACAAACCATCCTTTTTTATAGCCCTTACAGCCATGGTTATTGGTATGCAACTGTTCCTGGCGGGCTTTGTGTCTGAGTTGATAGCCCGCAATTCCCCGGAAAGGAACCATTACCTTGTAGAGAAAAAATTAGGTATAAATTAGAAACCCTGATATTTGCCCAATGCAAAAAGTGGTTATTATAGGCCCTGCACACCCATTACGCGGCGGCCTGGCATCCTTTGACGAAAGGCTGGCCAGGGCATTTCAGCAGCAGCGCGATGATGTGGTTATTTATACATTCTCACTTCAATATCCCGGCTTTTTGTTTCCGGGAACTACACAATACTCCGCAGAGCCCTCACCAATTGATATAACAATAAAAGTTTGCATTAATTCTATTAACCCGTTAAACTGGCTTGCAATTGGTAATCAGCTAAAGGCGTTAAAGCCTGATGTAATTGTTGTGCGTTACTGGCTGCCTTTTATGGGGCCTTGCCTTGGAACCATACTACGCAGGGTGAGGAAAAATAAATACACGAAAATTGTAGCAATAACAGATAATGTGCTGCCACACGAAAAGCGCCCGGGTGACAGGCCATTTACCAAATATTTTTTAGGTGCATGCGACGCTTTTATTACCATGAGCAGTGAGGTAATGGCAGACCTGCGGTTATTTACCAACAAACCTGCAAAGCAAATAATACACCCACTATACGACAATTTTGGAGAGCCGTTAGCTAAACAGCAGGCAAGAGCTCATTTAGGCTTACCTGTTGAAGGTAAAATAATTTTGTTTTTCGGCTTTATACGAAAATACAAAGGCCTTGATATTTTGCTTGAAGCAATGGGGGTTATTAAAAAAAGTATACCCGCTGGCCATAATATACGCTTGTTGGTTGCAGGTGAGTTTTATGGAGAAAGAGAGATATATGAGGAAATAATCAAACGCCTTGATATTGCGCAGCAACTTATACTACGTACCGATTTTATACAGGATAGCGAAGTAAAATATTATTTAAGTGCAGCTGATTTTGTAATACAACCTTACCGTGATGCTACGCAAAGTGGCGTTACACCATTGGCCTACCATTTTGAAAAGCCCATGCTGGTAACCAACGTGGGCGGTTTGCCGGCATTGGTGCCGGATAAAAAAGTTGGTATTGTATGCGAACCAAATGCACAGGCTATAGCCGAAGGTATTGTTGAATTATACGCGCTGGGGGAGGAGTATTTTCTTCCGCACCTTCGCGAAGAGAAGAAAAAATATAGCTGGGATGTGTTAGTGGGTACTGTTAAACAACTGGCAGCCGGCAGCAAATAATTTACACAGGTAAACATTAAGAAAACGTCAAACAATATATCCCTAAACGCAGTAATTGTATATTCGCGCCATGTATTGGTTTATAAACTTAGTTTTTATTACTTATGATATATAGAAGTAAAGCCCCTTTACGTATTGGTTTGGCCGGCGGCGGCACCGACGTTAGCCCTTATAGCGACGAATTTGGCGGCGCTATTTTAAATGCAACAATCAGTCAATATGCTTTAGCCAGCATTGAACCGCTGGAAGAAAACGGAATTATTCTTCAGGCGCTCGATCGCAAAGAAGAGCAGCGTTTTGAATGGAGCAATGAACTACCTATTAACGGTAAGCTTGACCTGTTGAAAGGTGTTTACAACCGCATACAAAAAGATTACGGTGTACCGCTGACTAATTTCAGGTTGTCAACCTTTGTTGATGCGCCTGCCGGTAGCGGCCTGGGTACATCATCCACACTGGTGGTTGCTATTATAGGTGCATTTGTAGAGATGCTTAACCTGCCTTTAGGTGAATATGATATTGCGCATTATGCTTATGAGATAGAGCGCAGAGACCTTTGCCTTGCCGGTGGTAAGCAAGACCAGTATGCCGCCACTTTTGGTGGTGTAAACTTTATGGAGTTTTATGGGGGGGATAAGGTTATTGTAAACCCTTTACGCATAAAGCAGGAATATCTGAATGAGCTTGGCAATAACCTTGTGTTGTATTTTACGGCAACCAGCAGGGAAAGTGCCACCATTATAAAGGAGCAACAGAAAAATGTGGTAAATAAGGACGAAAAATCAATTGATGCTATGCACCAGTTGAAAGAACAGGCAAGGATGATGAAGGAAGCTTTGCTTAAAGGACGTTTGCATGAAATTGGCGAGATACTGGATTACGGCTTTGAGCAAAAAAGGCGTATGGCCCATAATATCTCTAACAGCAATATTGACAGTATATATGAAGCTGCAAAAAAAGCCGGTGCAACAGGCGGTAAAATAAGCGGGGCCGGTGGCGGTGGGTTTATGACTTTTTATTGCCCGGGCAACACCCGTTATAAAGTTATTGAAACATTAAATACTTTTGGCGGCGAAATAAAACCCTACCAGTTTACCAAACAAGGCTTAACAAGCTGGACAATTTAACTGATTATGACTAATAAGATACACGATATTATTGCTGCCTCAATTGCGGTAAAGCAGCAGGTTTTGGAAGATGAAGCCATGCAGCAAAAAATTGCAGAAGCAGTTGCCGTTATAACTGCAGCTTTTAACAATGGCAAAAAAGTTTTGTTTTGTGGTAATGGCGGCAGCGCAGCGGATGCGCAGCATTTGGCCGCCGAGTTTAGCGGCAGGTTCTATATTGACCGTAAAGCGCTGCCCAGTGAGGCACTGCACTGCAATACATCATACCTTACCGCTGTTGGTAATGATTATAGCTACGACGTTATTTATGCCCGCATAATTGACGGCATAGGTAATGAAGGTGACGTATTGGTAGGGTTAAGTACATCGGGTAATTCCCGCAACGTTATAAAAGCGTTTGAATCTGCAAAAGAAAAGGGAATGATAACAATTGGCCTTACCGGTGCAACCGGCGGGCAGATGAAAGCTTATAGCGATTTCCTGTTTAATGTTCCGTCAACTGACACACCGCGTATACAGGAAAGTCATATTCTTATTGGCCATATTATTTGCCAACTGGTTGAAGAAGCAATATTTGGGACCAAATAAAGCTGAATGCCTGATATTATAGTAGAAGCTTAGCGCACCAAATTTTAAAAACCCGACGGGATGATATTATAGGGGCGTAGTGTTTATAGTAACTTCTTAATGTTGAAGAATAATTTATTCCCGTCTCTACAATAATGGCATCTCCTGAGGATTAAAGAAAATAGATATTAACCACTTTATAAAACATTATATGCCGGATAATGAAGATAATGTGAAGATTCAGGAAGGCTTCACCGCAATTATTCTTGCGGGAGGGTTAGGTACACGCCTTCGTAGCGCTGTGCCCGATCTGCCCAAATGCATGGCGCCTGTAAACGGTAAGCCATTTATTGCCTATGTACTTGATTATCTCTCCGGCCAGGGTGTAAACAGTTTTATTTTGTCGCTGGGTTATATGCATGAGGCTATTTTAAATTATGTAAAAGCACAATACCCGTTACTGTATATTGACTATGTTATAGAAGAAGAGCCGCTGGGTACCGGCGGCGCAATAAAATTTGCATGCACTAAGGCGCAGGATACAAATGTGCTGGTTACCAACGGCGATACCATGTTTAATATAAATGTTGCCGAGGTAGTGCAGTTTCATCAGGCTAACAGCGCTGATTGCACGTTAAGCCTTAAACCTATGGAAAAATTTGACCGATATGGGGTGGTTACCTTAAACAGCGATTCATCTGTACATAGCTTCAAAGAAAAGCAATACTATGATGCAGGCCTTATAAACGGCGGCATGTATGTACTTAATGCTGCTAAATTTTTGCAGGAAGAACTACCTATAAAGTTTTCTTTTGAAAAAGATTACCTGGAGAAATTATATACTGACAAGCGCATGTTTGGCATTATACAGGATGCTTATTTTATTGACATCGGTATACCTGAAGATTACGCCCGCGCACAGAAAGAGTTGAAGTAGATCAGTACTTCTTTATTATCTTCTCCAACTTCTCTGCAATTACCTCAAACCCTCTGTTAGACGGATGTAGCCCATCATAAGTCATATCTATTGCTTCAACAGGGTAGGGGTATTCATCGGTTGCGGGATTAAAGGGCACATCAATATAGTTAGGGTAATGATATTTTGTATAATGCCCTGTTTTCGGATCTTTAAGCCGTTTAAATTTTACCAATTTAGATAGCTCGAGGCTGCTGGTATGGTAAAGGTCAACCACGGCAAAATGCTCAAAATCAGCAATACCCTTAATAGCGTCAGCAAATTGCTCAAGGGTCTGGTTATTTTTTGGTTTGTAACTACCCCATGCATTGTTTTTATAATCGTTTATATATACAAAATCTGCACGCTGCATAGGCGTAATTAAAATAATTTTTGCATCAGCATTAAGGCTGCGAAGTTTATTAACAATAATGCGAAAGCTACCATACACCGTATTATTGCCAGTGTTGTTTTTATAATCATCAAGGCTGCCTACCGGCCTGCCCTGCCACCAATCGTTGGTGCCGAGAAAAACCGAATATACATCTGCTTTTTCAAAGCCAAGCTTGTCAATGCTTTCGGCAATTCCGCCAGATGTCCACCCGTTGTAGCCTTTGTTAGTATAATGTATATATGGCAATTTTTGTGTAACCGCGGTCATATAGCCTTTATTAATGCGGTGGCCGGTTTCGTCAGGGTGGTCGTTTAAATACGTTATGGAGTCGCCGATGGCTACCCATTTAATATCTTTATGCATAAATGATGAAGCAACGATAATGATTAAGGCGAAAAACAAAACTTTTTTCATAGAGAATTTATTTATGGCTTGCGAATAACAAAGCTAATGTTTTTAAGAATGCTACAACAACGATGGCCAGGTGAAGAGTGCACAACTGTAGCCGCATTGTGATATACAGCCAGACCCGGGAAAAATAAGGCCCCTCAATTTATACTGCGGGGCCTCATTCTAAATAGCTTGTAATTATTAATTATCGTTATGCCAAATATTATTGCCCTTGTTAGCGTCAGGGTATTGTTTGTCGGGGTCAATAACCACCTTGGTTACAACGTCAGTTGACGCGTACCTAAACTTCCAAACCGGACCAACATGCCAAACCTCAACAGGCAGTTTAACGCGGCCAACAGTGCCATTGGCTTCTGTTATTTCAACGGTTACAGGCATTGGTAGCTTTTCCAGGTTTTCAATAGTAATAATAGTACCACCTTTAGGATCGTTGCGTTGTATATAGCTAACATCTTCAACCGCAAAATCAATCTTCCAGTTATTTAAAAACCAACCGCGCCAGTACCAGTCAAGTGTTTCGCCGGCATAGTTTTCTATACAATGGAAAAAGTCGTAAGGTGTTGGGTGTTTAAACGCCCATTGGTGCACGTAGTAGCTAAAAGCACTGTCAAACCTGCCTTCGCCTAAAATGTTTTCGCGCAACAAGGTTAAACCCAGGCCCGGTTTGTTATAAGCTATCTGGCCAAGGTTGCGTTGCTGTGTAACATCAGGAATAGTCATAATAGCCTCGGCGCTGTCGTTATAAAATGTGCGTGCAAGCCCCTGGCGGTTAACAGGCCTTTTGCTTAAAAACTCGCCGTTATTAAAGCTTTTGTCGGCCATAGTGTTGATGAACGTATTAAAGCCTTCGTCCATCCATGGGTATTTACGCTCGTTGCTGCCCACAATCATGGGAAACCAGTTGTGGCCAAACTCGTGGCTTGTAACACCCCATAAGCCGCCGCGGCTTGCACCGCTGCCGCAAAATACTATGCCGGGGTATTCCATGCCGCCTACAATGCCCGCTACGTTGGTAGCAACGGGATAGGTAAACTCGTATAAATATTTTGAATAGAATTCAATTGCGCCTTTTACAAATTCGGTAGAGCGTTTCCAGGCGCTATCTCCATTGCTTTCAACGGGGTAAGCTGAAGCTGCCATAGCTTTTTTACCACTGGGCAGGTTCATACGTGCTGCATCCCATATAAATGCTTTTGATGATGCCCAGGCAACATCACGCGTGTTAAGGCACCTGAATTTCCAGGTAAGTTTATCTTTCGCCGGGCGGCTGGCTGGGTTCGTAACTTCGTCGGCTGAGCGTATTACAACTGTTTTGTCGCTGCCTTTGGCTTCTTCCCAACGCTTTAGCTGGTCGGCGGTTAAAACGTCTTTAGGGTTAAGCAGTTCGCCACTGCCTACAATTATATGGCTTGCCGGCGCGGTAATGCTGTAGTCAATATTGCCGTACTCAAGGTAAAACTCGCCCTGGCCAAGGTATGGCAGTGTGTTCCATCCATACACATTGTCATACACGCACATGCGGGGGTACCATTGTGCAATTTCGTATATCCAGCCATTTTTTGTTTTTAAACGGCCCATGCGGTCAGTACCGTATTCGGGTATTAAAAAGCTGTAGCTAATTTTAAACTGTATAGTGCCGCCCTGGGCCTTAATATCGTTAGCCAGCTTTATTTGCATGCGGGCATCGCTAATATTATAGTTAGCGCCTGTAGCTTTGCCGTTTTCAATAACCTGAACGCTTTTAATATCGTAACCACCATCAAACTGTCCACGGTTTGCCCAGCGGCCACCGCTGGTAAGCGTAGCTGCAACAGCCCTTGATTTTAGGTTGTAAATATTCTGGTCAAGCTGCAGCCAAACAAATTGCAGGTTTTGAGGGCTGTTGTTGGTATAGGTAATTGTTACGGTACCGGTAATGCTTTGCAGGCTATCGTCCAGTGTGGCATCAATATTATAATCTGCCCTGTTTTGCCAGTATTTTGGCCCTGGTGTACCGTCTGCGGCCCTTACTTCGTCGCCATAAGCCGGGTAAAATAAGGGATAAAATGCTTCGTGCTGATCAAAATTCGATGGTTGCGTTTGTGCAGTGCCCGCAAAATACCCTAATGCGCAGCAACAGAACAAGGCAATGTTCTTGAGCTTTCTCATGTAATTTATATGTTGAGTAAAAGAAAGCTTTAAAGGTAATACCAAAACTTAAAGCACAAAAAATAATAGATAAGCGGTAATGGATTTTCGGTCTGCAGGCGACGAAGTGTGCAGGCTGGTTGTGGAAAAAGGTTTAGCAAGTTTGAATTTGACAAAAAGCTTGCGCTGACAAACCTGTAACTGTTCATTATCGGCGCACGCACAGTTACAGGCCTGCTACGCAACTATTATTTATTTATCGTTTTTGTGCAATGCGTAATAGTTCTTAGCATATTTTATGCTCAATGCAAAGGCTGCATTATAGTCATCAATGGTTGATAATATTACCTGCACCCTGAAGCCATCATTTTTCTGCGCCGCAGATGTAAGGCCACTTACAGAATAATAGCAATAATCGTTAGGGTTTAAGGTTGCAAGTTCATTGTTACTTATTCGTTTGTCGTTAACCCAAACACCATAGGCTTTGTTCGATGCCCATTTTTTAAATTCTTCGGCAGTTGGTGATTTTTTAGGTGGTGGTGGAAATTCAGGTACGAGAAAGCATTTGGAAGCTTTTGCCCGCTGCGCATCAGTCATGCTGTAATAAATAAAGTTCATCTTGTCCCTATCAAGGGTAGTGCCATCAAAAAAGAACCTTGGCACACCGTTTTTATCGTTGCGTGTTTTTGTGGCATTTTTTATAGCCTGCTCATATTCATCAACCATTTGCTGAGTAGCACTGTTGGGCACAGGTAAACCTACAGCAGCCTGATTTCCAGTTTCTGCCGGCTGCTGTTTGGCCGGTTGTTCTTTTTGTTTGCCCTGGGCAAATGTTTTTGTACTACACAACAATACACTGCCGCCAATAAGTAATACGCTGAATAATTGCAGGGCAATCATTTTAACCCGGGGAGTTGTTTTTGTCATCATAGTTAATCTTTTTTTTGTGGTTAAGTAATTGAAACAACTGGCAAACATGTTATGCGTGTTTTGTGCAATTTTTACCAGCAATAAGGTTTGATAGGTTGTTATATTGTTATACCTGGCTATAACGGCCCCATCAGCCAAAAACTCATGGTTTACCTGTATAGCACGTTTGTAAAAAATAAGGCAGGGGTTAATCCACATAAAGGTTTGCAACAGTTCAATAAACAAAACATCTAATGTATGTTTTTGGGTTACGTGGGTAAGCTCATGCGTAAATAATTCTTCTTCAAGTGTGTTGCTGTAATAATCTGCCCTGTTTACAAAAATGTAGTGCAAAAAACTATATGGGGTAGTGGCTTTTTCCACCAACACAAGTTTTGCATCGCTATAGGCAACAATATTATTGGAAGATATTTTTTTTGCCAGCAGTGTAATATTTATTACGAACCTGGCAAGCAGCACAGTAGTAACAACGATATACATAATGGCTGTAAGTGAAGGCAACACCGGGGCCCGCAGGCTGCCAACGGTTGTTGTAACAGGTACGCTAAATTGTGGTACAACATGTGTTACAAAATTAGTGGCCGGCACTGCTACAGGTGGTGCGTGCAGCGTTATTGTAATTAAAGGTGCAGTGAATGAGACGATAATGCCCATCAACAGGTAAAACCTGTTAAAGTAATGCATCCTTTCTTTTTCAAAAAGAAGGTAGTACATGAACAGGAATACACCTGAACATATTGTTGCTTTAATTAAATAGGTTATCATTTCTTTTTCTTTTTTATTTCGTCTTCTACAATTTTTTTAAGGCCCTCAAGCTCAGTTGATGTAAGGTTGGTTGCTTTTGTAAAGAACGACGCAAACTGTAGGGCAGATCCATCAAAATAATTTTTGATCATGCCTTTAACATGTTTGGCGAAATAATCATCTTTTTTAACAAGCGGGTAATATTGCCTGGAGTTGCCGTATAAGGTGTAAGCTACAAAACCCTTATCCTGCAGGCGTTTGAGTAGCGTTGCTATTGTTGTGCTTGCCGGCTTCGGGTCGGGGTAATATTCCAGTATGTCTTTTAAAAATACTTTTTCGTCTTTCCATATATATTCCATTAACTGTTCTTCTGCTTTGGGTAGTTGTTGCATTTCTATGTTATTAGAATGTGTTCTACAAATATAGAATAAAGTTATAACAACAAATTTTTTTTGCGGGTATTTTTTGTAATGCATTACATGGCACGATATTGCCATTACATATAGTAATTATTAAAAACCTAAAATATGGCAACAAAAACACCAACAAAAAAACAAACAACTAAAAGCACAAAACCAAGTGCGACCAGCAACAGCAATGTTGTAAACACACCTAAACAGCCGAACAAGAACGGGGTAAAAGACAGCATGCTGGAAGAATTTTTTACAGACGAACTAAAAGACATTTACTGGGCTGAAAAACATTTGGTGAAAACATTACCCAAAATGCAAAAGGCAGCAACAAGTGAGCAACTGAAACAGGCATTTACAGACCATCTTGCAACTACCAAAGGCCACGTTGAAAGATTGGAGCAGGTATTTGAAATGCTGGGCAAAAAACCGCAAGCCAAAAAATGCGATGCCATGGAAGGCATTACAAAAGAGGGCGCCGGTATTATTGAAGATACTGAAGCAGGCACCGCAACGAGAGATGTAGGTTTAATATTGGCAGGCCAAAAAGTAGAACACTACGAAATATCTACTTATGGCGGCCTTGAGCAACTTGCCCGTACGCTTGGTAAAAATGATATAGCCGACGTATTAGCGGAAACATTGGCCGAGGAAAAAGAAGCAGATAAACTGCTTACCAGTGTTGCCGAGAATGGAATTAACTACGAGGCGGCAGAGGAAGAGGAAGAGGAAGAAGCATAAAATAAAAATGGCCTTGTGTATATCCGCTATGGTTTTTGCTATAGCGGATTTTTTTGTTGTATATGCCTGTGGATAGTAAGCTATACCTCAGTAATTACATTTGAGGCAAACGGCACCGGCACAACCATAACCGAAGACTTTGAGCCCGTGAAACACATACCTGAGAATGACGAACAGCTTTTTTGCGAATCAGTTTTGCAAACTATTACACTTTTAAGCATTACACCGAGGCGCGGGTTTAGGTACAATAGCAGGTGTTATGCGGGTGCGCGGTATTGTTTTTTATTACAAGCTTGCTACAAAATCATAACTTTTCTTCAATGCCACTTCAGGATTAGCCACCATATCCTGCTCAACAATAAAGTATTCAACACCGCTTTTCTTTGCAGCAGTTAGTATCGTTTTTAAGTCAAGCACACCACTACCGGCGCTGGTCATGTAAGGAAATAGCTCGATCCATTGTTTGGAATCACCGCCATCGCCTGAAAAATGCACTTTCTCTTTCATGTCTTTTATATGCACCATCCGGTAACGGTTCTTATAAGTGGTAAACAGTGTTACAGGGTCGGCGCCACCGGCTGTCGTCCAGTAAAGGTCCATCTCTAAAAATACCAATGCCGGGTCGGTATGGTCAAGTATCAGCTTAATAGGTACCTGGCCATTTACCTCTCTCCAGCCATAGCCGTGGTTATGATAAGCAAATTTTACCCCCTCTTTTTTGGCGCTTTCGCCAATTTTGTTAAATGCATCCGCCATATTTTTATAGTCATCCGGCGTTTTTCTTTTATCGTCTGGTATGGCCGGTAAAACAACATAGGTGGCGCCAAGGGTATGAGCCGCATCTGCAAGTTTACCCATAGCATTTTGCAAGGTATCAAGGTCTGTGTGCATTGATGGCGCCGTCATGCCGTTTTGGGTTAAAATATCTTTCACCTCTTTGGCAGTATGCCCAAAAAAGCCGCTTCCTTTAAAACCCAGCGATGGCGTTACAGCATTCCACCGGTCCTGCGCGGCCTGCGTACTAAATGGGTAGGGGCCGTACATCTCCACTTGCTTATAGCCTATTTGTGCCAGCATTTTTATAGTGCCCGCAAAATCGGTATCTAATGCTTTGGGAACAGAGAAGAGCTGTATGGCAACTTTTTTGGTAAGCCTGCCTTGTGCAAATAATTTGCCCGATAGCAGTGCAGCCGCAGCAGACAGTGTGGCGGTTTGCAAAAAATTACGCCTGTTTATCATGGTACAATCGTTAAGTTACCGAAAGATAACTGTTATTTACAATATAACCGCAGCTTTTGGCATTGGCTGCTCGGTTTGTTAAACCGGCTGTTTATATTCACTCATATCCTGTATTTTACCTAACATTGCAGCCTTAACTATAAACCATTCAATGTATCCCAATTTATATTACCTGTTTAAAGATCTTTTTGGTGTAAGCTTACCTTTCTTAAAAATTATTAACTCATTCGGTTTTTTTGTGGCCTTATCATTCCTGGCCGCAGCCTGGATATTTTTAAAAGAGTTGAAGCGTAAACAGGCCGAAGGCATTTTTACCTTTACTGAAACCACTATTACTGTTGGCGAGCCTGCCGGCTTTGGCGAACTTTTTACCAACTTTATACTTGGGTTTATTTTGGGTTATAAAATAATCGGGGTGTTTTTTGTGCCACACGCGCTTGACGACCCGCAAAGCTTTATCTTCTCAACTAATGGCAGCATGCCAACAGGTTTAATACTGGGGCTTTTGCTGGCCGGGCTTAAATGGTACGAGAAGAACAAGGTTAAAATGGCCAAACCAGAACAAAGAAAAATACGCATTTGGCCAAGCGACAGGGTAGGGGATGTTACTATAATTGCCGCAATCGCCGGTTTTGCCGGCGCAAAAATATTTGACAACCTTGAAAACTGGGGCCGCTTTATAAAAGACCCCATCGGTAACCTTTTTTCGCCCATGGGCTTAACATTTTATGGTGGTTTAATAGTGGCAACTTTTGCATTGTGGTACTATTTTAAAAAGCGTAAAATTAGCTTTGTAAATATTTGTGATGCTGCCGCTCCTGCCCTTATTTTGGCATACGCACTTGGGCGCATAGGCTGCCAGGTGGCGGGTGATGGCGATTGGGGCATTATTAACAGCGCATACATCTCGCAGGCTGATGGAAAAGTTATACCTGCATCACAATCGCTGGTTGATTCATCCCTACACATTTATGGCGACATGTACCGTGAAACCGGTATGACCGGCCCAATACAGCAGTCCTCAGTAAAGGCTTTTGCCGGGTTACCCCAATGGTTTTTTGCATTCAACTATAACCATAACGTCAACAAAATGGGGGTACCCACTACCAATTGCAGCTTTGACGATTATTGCGAGCACCTGCCCTTACCGGTTTTCCCCACGCCCTTTTACGAGATTATAATGGGGCTTATTATTGTTGCCATATTATGGAACATTCGTAAAAAGATAAAGATACCCGGGCGGTTGTTTGCCATATACCTTGTGTTTAACGGCGCCGAACGCTTTTTGATTGAACAGATACGCGTTAACACCCGTTACACATTTTTAAGTTCTATCGGTTTATACCCAACGCAGGCAGAGATAATCTCACTGTCGCTTATACTGGCAGGTATCATTTTGTATTGGTACGCGCCTAAAATAAAAGCGCCAAAACCGGGCGACAATAACCCGGCGCCCTTACCTGTATAAAACAGTTGCGTATAAACTTTTTAGCTAACATTGCAGCACAACTATACCCCGTTACATGTATCCCAACCTGTATTATTTTGTTAAGGATGTGTTTGGTATAAGCCTGCCTTTTTTAAGGGCGTTTAACATGTTCGGCTTTTTTATGGCGTTAGGCTTTTTTGCATCGGCCTGGGCGCTTACCAAAGAACTTAAACGCAAACAGGCTGAAGGCCTTTTAACTTACACTGATACAACCATTACCGTTGGCGAAGGGGCAACTATTACCAGGGTGTTACCTTCCTTTTTATGGGGATTCCTGGTAGGCTATAAGCTAATTGGTATGTTTTTTATACCACATGCGCTTGACGACGCGCAGGGCTTTCTCCTTTCGTCTGACGGCAGCATAATATGCGGCTTGCTTGTGGCCCTTGCTAATGCGGCTTTGAAATGGTATGCCATCAGCCAACACAAACTGCCCCAACCTAAACAGGAAGTTGTTAAAGTATGGCCCAGCGATCGTGTAACAACCATAACCATCATTGCTGCCGTTGCGGGCTTGATTGGTGCCAAAATTTTTGATAACCTCGAAAACTGGCACCGCTTTATACAAGACCCTATCGGCAACCTTTTTTCAAGAAGCGGTTTAACTTTTTACGGCGGTTTAATAGTTGCCACAATTGCTTTATGGTACTATGCCCGCAAAATTAAGCTGCGCTTTATATACCTGTGCGATGCTGCTGCACCTGTGTTAATGCTGGCTTACTGTATTGGCCGCATGGGCTGCCAGGTTGCGGGCGATGGCGACTGGGGCATTGTTAACAGCGCTTACTTAACAAACGCTGATGGTTTGGTAACCCCTGCAACACCCGGCACTTTGGATACAGCTTTTTCAATGTACAACAACATGTATGTTGACAGTATTGGCCAGCGGGTAGAACATAAAAGCGTAAAAGCTTTTGCCGGGCTGCCCACCTGGCTGTTTGCTTACAGCTACCCCCACAATACAAACAGGAGTGGCATACCCACTTTCAGGTGTAAGTTTGATGATTACTGCAATCACCTGCCGCTACCGGTTTTTCCTACTCCGCTTTACGAGGTAATAATGGCATTTATATTATTCTCCGTACTATGGGCGTTGCGCAAAAAAATGAAGATGCCGGGCCGGCTGTTTGCTATCTATCTTTTTGTGAATGGTGTTGAGCGGCTGCTGATAGAGCAAATACGCATTAACACCAGGTACAACATTTTCGGCTTTCACCCCACACAGGCAGAGATCATATCGTCGTTACTTATACTGTCGGGTATTATTTTGTATTGGTACGCACCCAAAATAAAAACGCCAAAACCGGGCGACCATACCCCGGCGCCTTTATCTGTGTAACACATAGTGTTATGGCTTTCTGCACCGAAACTTAAGCAGTTTAAAGTTTGTACTTGTTGCCGGCTGATCACCAAACCAACAGTTGAAATGGCAACGCAACAATTGTTGAGTTATGAGTTAAAACTGACTACTAAATACCCCTTAGCAGGTTAAACAATGTAAGGACAGATCTTATATGCTTGTAACCCGCCATCGCATTCCCGTTTGCCATTGCTCCTCTCACGTCCTCATCCCTTCTTCTTCTCAGCTTTCTTTACAGGTGTTGCTGAAACAAACGGTTCCGGCTTTGTTTCCTCAGCCAGTTTAACGGCATCGTAGGCATTTACAAGCCCGGCTGAAGTACAGAGCTCACCAAGGGGTACTTTTTTATCTGTATCTGGTATGGTTACAACAAGCGATGGGTCGCTAAGGTGTTCTGCAGATCTTTCAATAATGTATTTTACCTGTGTGGCCGTAAGTTCAGGAAAGTAGCTGCGTATAAGCGCCGCAATACCTGTTACCACAGGAGCGCTCATGCTGGTGCCCTGCTCAAAACCATATTTATTGCCGCCGGGCAGCGTAGCATATATTTTTACACCGGGGGCAAAAATGTCAACTACGTTTTTACCATAGTTGCTAAAGCCGGCTATTATTTTACCATCCTCAATATGGGGGTCGCCGCTGGCGCCAACGGTAATGAAGTTTGATGCTTTTGCATGGTATTCCTTCAGGTCGTAGTTGGGGAAGTTGTCAACTGAATCAACGTTGTGCGATTCATTGCCTGCTGCATGTATCAGCAATACATCTTTGCTGGCTGCATATTCAACAGCTTCATCTACCCACCTTTTTTCGGGGCTAAAACTTTTGCCAAAGCTCATGTTAATAACTTTCGCGCCGTTATCAACAGCGTATCGTATGGCAAGCGCTATATCTTTATCGTACTCATCGCCCTCGGGTATAGCGCGTATCATCATTATCTGTACATCGCCCGCAATGCCCTGTACGCCAATATTGTTATCCCTTTGCGCGGCAATAATACCCGATACATGCGTGCCATGCAGGGGCGTAGGCCCCATTACATCGCCATTGCCATAATAACGGTCGTTAAAGTCAAGATAGTTATCGTTTATTACAGCTTTGCGGTAATCTTCCGGCTGGTTGGTTTTTTCGTCAATCGTTTGTTTTTTGCCGTCTATAAACTCGTTCAAATCGCTTATAATGGCGGTATTGGTAGCATCGTTCTGGTCTGCACCAAATATTTTAAGGCAGGTTATATAGCCCATTTTGGCCTGCTTGCCTTTGCTGGTTGCAGGTTGAAATTTCTCCACTTCTTCATTAGTAAAAACGTCTTTATTCAGTTCCTGCCTTATTACCTGTTCATGTTTTTGAAAAGCTTTGCGGGTAATATCAAGCAGGGCAAATTCCATCCGTTCGTCGGCAGATATATCCATCTGGCTTGCAGCCTTTTGCCACTGGCTGTATATCCACTTTTCGGTATCGTTCAGGCTGTCTGCATTAATGGTTTTACCGAAAAACATGCTTTTGTAGCGATAGTAAAGGCGGCTTCTTTCATCAATATCGCGTTTAAGGTTAACACCGCTTTTGTTGCCCAAAAAGTTCCAGCCGTGTATATCGTCCACATAACCGTTACCATCGTCGTCAATGCCGTTGCCGGGTATTTCTTTGGTATTCGTCCACAAAATATTCTTCAAATCCTCGTGGGTGGTATCAATGCCGCTGTCAATAACTGCAACAATAACAGGCTGGGCCTTTTTGCCATGCAATAAACCATAGGCTTTGTTAAGGCTAATGCCGTAAAGGCTGTCGTCTTTCAGGTCGGCAAGGTGCCAGCCTTTAAAGTCTTTTTGTGCGTTTGCCGAAAATGCCAAAGCAACAAACAACCCGGCAAAAACGAGTATTTTTTGTGTGACTATCTTCATACAGCCCATGTGCAAATTTCTGGTTAGTGGCGCTTATGCGTATATTAACCGGCAGTATTATTAAATCGTTACCAATAGCCGGCGTTTACAAATATAAGCTATGGCAGCTTTTTAACGAACTTAAATTTACCTAAGCCAGCAAACGTTTAACTAAAACACAACAAAATGCAAAACTAAACACTCAACACTCAATGTTCAACATGCAACACTCAAGTTAGAATCAAGATGCAGTGTTAGCTTAAGCCTTCCCCCTTTTGGTAAATCAGTTCAACCAATATTCGCTTTTCTTTACTTGAAAATTGAATGTTGAGTGTTGAATATTGCGTCTTTGTATTCCTTCCTATTGACCTATTGACCAATGACTTACTGACCTTTAAATATTAAACACAATCCCCTGCGCCAGTGGCAGTTGCGTACTGTAGTTTATGGTATTGGTTTGCCTGCGCATATAGGCTTTCCAGGCATCGCTGCCGCTCTCGCGCCCGCCGCCGGTTTCTTTTTCGCCGCCAAAGGCCCCGCCAATTTCAGCGCCGCTGGTGCCAATGTTTACATTGGCTATACCGCAATCGCTGCCCGCAGCAGAGAGAAACTGCTCTGCCTCGCGCATATTCAACGTCATAATAGAGGACGACAACCCCTGCGGAACCGCATTCTGCATGGCTATGGCCTCATCTATAGTACTGTATTTTATAAGGTATAATATAGGTGCAAATGTTTCGTGCTGAACAATGGCCAGGCCATTGGTAACCTCTGCAATACAGGGTTTTACGTAGCAACCGCTCTCGTAGCCGTTGCCTTCCAATACGCCGCCTTCCACCACAAAGTTGCCGCCCTGCTGTTTGCACTGCTCAATTGAGTTTAGGTACAGCCCAACCGCGTCTTTATCAATCAACGGCCCCACGTGGTTGTTCGGGTCAAGCGGGTTGCCTATTTTAAGCTGGCCATAGGCGCTAACCAGCTTTTGTTTAAAATCGTCGTAGATGCTTTCGTGAATAATAAGCCTGCGTGTTGTAGTGCAGCGCTGGCCTGCAGTGCCCACCGCGCCAAATACACTGCCCACCAGGGCTATATGAAGGTCAGCATTTTGGGTGATGATGATGGCGTTATTGCCCCCCAGTTCCAGTATGCTTTTGCCTAACCTCTCCGCAACCGCTTTGCTTATGGCTTTCCCCATGCGTGTGCTGCCTGTGGCCGAAACCAGCGGAACCCTTACATCGCCCGATATCCATTCGCCCACTTCCCTGCCACCCTGTACAAGGCAGCATACTCCCTCCGGCACATTGTTGGCCGCAAACACCTCGCTTATAATATTTTGGCAGGCTATACCACACAAAGGCGTTTTTTCGCTTGGCTTCCAAATACATACATTACCGCACACCCATGCAAGCATGGTATTCCAGCTCCAAACCGCCACGGGGAAGTTAAAGGCTGATATAATGCCCGTTATACCCAGCGGGTGCCATTGCTCGTACATACGGTGGCCGGGGCGCTCGCTGTGCATACTAAGGCCGTATAGCTGGCGGCTAAGGCCCACCGCAAAATCGCAGATGTCAATCATTTCCTGCACTTCGCCATAACCCTCCTGCAGGCTTTTGCCCATTTCGTAGCTAACCAGCCTGCCCAGCGGCTCTTTGTATTTTCTTAAAGCCTCGCCCACCTGGCGCACTATTTCGCCACGTTTAGGGGCGGGCATCTTCCTCCATTCAGTAAAAGCCTCTTGTGCCTTTGCAACAGCCAGTTCATAACCCGCCTTATCAGCGCTGGCAACCGTGCCAATTAAATGGCCATCCACCGGGCTGAACGATTCCAGCACAGGCCCGTTACTATCAAACCATTGGGTACCTGTTGAAACACCTTTATTATGACTGCTTATTTTTAAGTGGGCAAGAACTTCCTTCATATAGAAATGATTTTTTTGAGGGCTGCAAAGATACAGCTAATTATAAACCTTGCTAAAGCACTATTTTGTCACATCCTCCGCTCAGAAAAACTGCGCCAAAGGCATCCCTTTGGGACACAAACCGCACCCAAAGGGAGGAACAAGGAGGAATTGGGGTGCACTCATTTGTTGATATATTTAATTGATTATTAATTATTTATAATTTTTATGGCTGAAATAATTACGTTTTCGTTTTTAAATTCAAAAGCAGTTTTACTAACAACCGTCCTCCAAATCTACGGCCTCGCTCCCGCCAGTCCCTTTTGTCCTTAAAGTCCTTAGTGTCCCTATAGTTACATGCCTGGCAAACCACTCCATAGCAACCCAAAAAGGTCCAAAATAGCCTTTTGGGGGAGGAAAATGGAGGAATTTGGGTACACTCATTTGTTGATGTATTTAATTGACTATGAAGCATATACATTTTTTAAGAGTTGAAATAATTACGTTTTCGTTTTTAAATTCAAAAGCGGTTTTACTAACAACCGTCCTCCAAATCTGCGGCCTTGCTCCCGGCAGTCCCTTTTGTCCTTAAAGTCCTTAGTGTCCCTATAGTTACATGCCTGGCAAACCACTCCATAGCAACCCAAAAAGGTCCAAAGTAGCCTTTTGGGGGAGGAAAAAGGAGGAATTTGGATGCACTCATTTGTCGATATATTTAATTGATTATTAACCATATATACTTTTTTAATAGTTGAAATAGTTGCATTTTCGTTTGCAAATTCAATAGCGGTTTCTGCAAACAACAGCCGCTACCTGTATATATAAAAAACCCGTTTTCGTCATCATGTTTTAGGAAATTTATTTTTTGGGGATGAGCGGATTTGTCAAAAATGGGCATTTTACTACGGATCAGAAGCTTTCAGGTTTGAAATCCTGACGAGGTCACTAATTATCAATGAAATAAGGAAGGATTAGCATTTAAAAATGCTGATCCTTTTTTCTTTCAAATCGTCCCAAAATGTGACTTTTTTGAACCCATGTTTAATAGTAAAAAAAATCTCATTTTAAAGGTTGTTCTAACATTTGTTCTAACAAGCAAACCTTTATCATATTTTCCCAGCTTATAAAAGAACTGAATTCATTGTGTGTAAAAACACCCTAAATCACTCTTAAGTTATTCATTTTTTATCAAATTTTATCTGATCTTCCATTTTTAAGATAATGGCCCCCGACGCTATATTGAAATCAAAGACCACTTGATTATTTCACGGTATATTTTAGAGAATAATTATGCAGATTGCAATTCTTCCCTTAAGTAAGAAATCCTCCAACTAAATAAACCTTACCATTATAAAATAATACATTGGTTATTATCCAAGTAATTTTTAATTAATTATAAACATTTCGGGAAAAATGTCCAGATGTAAACTGGCGACAAAATGCAAAACATTAAATGAAATCGCAAAAAGAAACAATTCAGCTAACTTAGCTCAATCAATAATTAAATAGTGGATAAAAATAACCTCTAAAACCCAAAAATGACACCTTCGAGAGAAACTATTTTTATTAGCCATGCCACCCCTAAGGACAATGATTTTACACGATGGCTGGCATTAAAACTTGTCAGCCTTGGATATAACGTATGGTGCGATATTTTAAAACTTTCCAAAGGGTCCGATTTTTGGAAAGATATCGAAAGGGAAATACGCCAAAATACCTGCAAATTCTTAATTGTATTAAGTAATACATCTAATCAGAGCCAGGGGGTGTTGAACGAGATAGCAACTGCAATAAAAGTCAAAAAACAGCTATCAGATGATACTTTTATAATTCCTTTAGTTATAGATGCGAACCTGTCATATGATGACATAAATATAGAACTCGTTCGGTTAAATGCCATTGATTTTAAACGATCATGGGCAATTGGTCTTCAGGAATTAATAATGGCCTTGGAAAAAGGAAATATTTCTAAGAATCAGCCGGATCCGCTCAAAAGCAATTTGTTGTACCAACAAATATATCTTCAGGATAAGACAGTAATTGACAAGAAAGAGATTTACGCATCAAATTGGTTTCCTATAACTGAATTCCCAAAAGAATTGAGATTTCATCATTTTGAGCGGTTAATCCCAAAAGATTTTGACGTAAGAACACTCACTTTTCCAGCAGTTGTATATAAAGATTATCTATGCACTTTTGCCTATGAATATGATTTCATCCATCAACTTCCGAAAACAGCGACATATAATAATCTTAAAACAATAAGAGTCCCGATTGAAAACATTTTTGACAAAACATATGATTCAGATTTTATTAATTCCGGTGAGGCACAAAGATTGATCATTCAATTGACGAATAAAGCTTTTGAATTGCGAATGAAAGATAAAGGAATAACAGAGTATCCAATGTCAAACAAGACCGGTTATTGGTTCAAAAAAAATCAACTCGAAAAGGATAAGTTTAATAAGATTCAGTTAGTTGGTAAGCAAAAAGATAAAAATTGGCATTTCGGAATATCTGCAGCTGCCAAATTATATCCAATGCATGTCCTTATGGTATCGTCTCATATTTTTTTTACAGAAGACGGCTCTAAATTAATTGAAACTAAAAGTATTCAGCATTCTTCCAGAAGAAGACAAGGGAAGAATTGGTGGAATGATGATTGGAAAACCAAATTGATTGCTTTTGTTCAATATCTTAATGATGAAAATAACAAATTTTATTTGGAAGGCGGAAGCGAAGAGAAAATATGGATTTCAGCAGAAGCTGTCGCTTTTAAGAGTGAAGTAGGATACAATTTACCAAATGAAAATGTCCTGGCAGAAGAAGCAGAATTGAGTGACATAAATGAATTAGACGAAATAGATATTGAAGAAGAAATTGTTAACCCAAATATCGGCGAGAATGAATGATCTCATATATATAGAAGAGCCAAATATTTTGTTCGCGTATAATCAAAAATGCACAGACCCAAGGGATGGTTTAGCATTATTTGGGCCTTTAGAAAATCCCAAGATTTATGGCATAAGAAGTGGGGTAATAGCAACTGGCACAGGCCTTGGAATTTTCAAGAAGTATCTGGCGGATTTACAGAAACCTGTATATAATACTAACAATATTACTAGGCCAATGTTTCCAGGTTTTGAAGCAGTATTTAATTGCAAATGGGAGCCAGACAATATCTTTTTCAAAGAAGTGACAGATTCTGAGATTGGTAAACTTTTATATAATGACAGTACCCATAAAAGGACTTATGATTTAGTAACACTGTTCATTGACAAAATCATTGCAACACTTAAAAATGATGAAGAAAAGGTCGACATATGGTTTATTATAGTTCCCGATGAAATATTTAAGTATTGCAGGCCTAATTCTTTGTTGCCCAAAGCAGCAGTTCAAACCAAAGTCGCATTAAAAAAATCTCAGGCTAAGAGATTTCTTTCCGCCCCATCGTTATTTGCATCAGACAACGAGGAAGCAGAAGCATACAAATTTGATGCACAGTTTCACGATCAACTCAAAGCAAGGCTATTACAACATACAATACCAACTCAGATTTTACGGGAAAGCACATTAGCCTGGAAAGATTTTAAAAACAAATTCGGATCTCCCTTAAGAGATTTCTCAAAAATAGAAGGCCATTTAGCATGGACGATTTCTACAGCAGCATATTACAAGGCAGGTGGTAAACCATGGAAACTTTCAGATATTAGGGAGGGTGTATGTTATCTTGGTTTAGTGTACAAGCAATTGGAGAAGAGCAAAACCCCCAAAAACGCTTGTTGCGCGGCTCAAATGTTCCTTGATAATGGAGATGGCACAGTTTTTAAGGGAGAAGTTGGCCCTTGGTATAATCCAATTAAAGGGGATTTTCATTTAAAACCAAAAGAGGCAAAGGCATTATTAAGCCAAGCGTTGAATTCGTACAAACTGCAAATAGGCTCATATCCAAAGGAGGTCTTTATTCACGCAAAGACAAGATTTAACTACGAAGAATGGAACGCATTTTTGGAAATTACGCCAAGGGATACCAGCCTTGTAGGTGTCTCTATTTCTGACACAAAGCCGTTAAAATTATATAAATCAGAAGGCGACTTTCCAATTCTACGAGGAAATGCCTTTCTAGTCGATGCGAAAGCAGCCTTTTTATGGACTGTCGGTTATGTACCTAAAATTCAAACAGCTTTATCGATGGAAGTTCCCAATGCATTATTTATAGAAATAAACAAGGGCGAAGCTGATATCAAACAGGTTTTGAAGGACATTTTGGCATTAACTAAACTCAATTACAATGCGTGTATTTTTGCTGATGGCCTTCCTGTAACACTTCGATTTGCTGACAAAATCGGAGAAATTCTTACAGCAAGTATAGATGTCAAAGCGCCACCACTGGCATTTAAATATTATATTTGAACTCGACATCTTTTATAGCTCTATTGTTCCTAATTACCCTAGCTCTCCTTAGCTTACGTCTAAAACAAAACCTGCCGCTGTACATTGCTTGTAACTACGGATTTTAAATAAAAAACACTTTCGACGGCATTTGAAAAAGGTTTGATAAAACATCTTCGCTCAACTCTCCCACCATTTCTCTCGGCCATCTATGGGAGTAAGGGGGCGAGGATGGGAGGCCATTCTCCCAGCTCTCCTTAACCTCTTACTAAAACAGAAGCTTGTGCCGCTGTCCGTTGCCTGTGGCTACGGACTTGATATAAAGGCCCCGCCTTCGGCGGGTACTTGAAAAATATTTGCCAAAGCAAAATAATAAAGCTGAGTTTAGTACAAGGGCTGGTAATACTTACTAAGCGCTATGTATTTCATTTCCCCGGCTAACCTTAGCGTTGGTACAAGGCTACCGGAGGGCGGCGGCTGCAGCTTTTATTTTAGCGGCAGGCTACAGGGAGCGGGGAAGGCTGAAAATAGATTGCATATTGAAAGTGCGCAAGGTTTTTGTGAGTAATAAAGCGGCGCAAATACAATATTTGGCCGATAAACTAACCAACGTAAAAAAAGGTGACAATAGTCATACCGCTGTAGTGTTGTTATCATACAAATAGCTTTATAAAAATGATAGTTTAGTACTCTTTCATCCTGTCTATGGTAACAATACATTTCTACTATGCTTGAAAATAATGCTAATATAAAGGGCCTTACTACCACAGAGGTAGTTGCTGCCAGGGAAAAATATGGGTTTAACAGGCTAAACTATAAAAAAGAAAATGGCTTTGCTGACGCTGTAAAAAGCCTTGCCAAAGAGCCAATGGTGCTGCTGCTGCTGGTTGCATCAGCCATTTATTTTATCAGCGGCAAAACGGGGGATGCCATTTTTCTTTCCTCTGCTATTGTGCTGGTGGCCGCAATTTCCCTTTACCAGGATTCCCGCAGCCGCAATGCACTGGAAAAGCTAAAAGACCTTACCCAGCCCAACTGCAAAGTGATACGCGATGGTAAAACACAGGAAATAAAAAGTGAAGAACTGGTGGTGGGCGATAGTTTAATAATTGAAGAAGGAACTTCAATAACCGCTGATGGTATTATTGCACATTCCAACGATTTTTCAGTAAATGAATCCATACTTACCGGTGAATCGCTATCGGTTTTTAAAGACCAGGCAAATGATAACAATGCCGTTTACCAGGGCACTACAGTTGCCAGCGGTCTGGCTATTGTAACCATTACCGCTGTTGGCAATGAAACAAGGCTGGGCAAAATTGGCAAAAGCCTTGAAAATATTACCGGGGAAAAAACACCGCTGGAAAAACAGGTAAACAATTTTGTAAAAAAAATGGTGATTGCCGGGGCCGGGGTTTTTATTATAGTATGGGGCATTAATTACTTTCATTCTTACAACGTTTTAGACAGTTTATTAAAAGCCCTTACCCTGGCTATGAGTATTCTGCCTGAAGAAATACCCGTTGCACTAACCACTTTTATGGCATTGGGTGCATGGCGGCTAATGAAGCTGGGGGTAGTGGTAAAGCAAATGAAAACGGTTGAAACATTGGGCAGCGCCAGCGTAATATGTACCGATAAAACCGGCACTATTACCCAAAATAAAATGAGCCTGGCAAAACTTTTTACGCTTGCGGGGCAAACAATTACTGATGCTGATGGTGTATTAACCGATGCTGACAAAGAATTGGTTACGCTTGCAATGTGGGCCAGCGAGCCTATCCCCTTCGACCCTATGGAAGTGGCGCTTCACAGCGCTTACGGCAAAATGGCAGCCATTGATGAAAGGCCGCAATACAAAATGTTGCATGAATACCCGTTAAGCGGCAAGCCACCCATGATGACACACCTTTTTGAAGACGGTAAAGGCAACCGCATAATTGCAGCTAAAGGCGCACCGGAGGCAATTATGCAGGTAGCAAACATTACCGCAACAGAACGGCAGCAAATAGAAGCGGCTATTAATACACTGGCATTGGATGGTTACCGTGTACTGGGCGTAGGTACATTGGTGTTTGCGGGGAATAACTACCCGAAAGAGCAACAACAGTTTACATTTGTATTTAAAGGGGTTGTTGCCTTTTACGACCCGCCAAAGGAAAATATAAAGGATGTGTTTAACCAATTTTACGCCGCTGGTATAGCAGTAAAAATTGTTACGGGCGATAATGCCGCCACCACTTCTGCCGTCGCAAAAAAAATTGGCTTCAGGGGTTTTGACAAAACAATTTCGGGCGATGAACTGATGAAGTTGAACGACGAACAATTACAGGCAAAGGTGATAGATACGAATATTTTCACCCGTATGTTTCCTGATGCCAAGTTAAAAATAATTAATGCCTTAAAGGCCAAAAATGAAATAGTGGCGATGACGGGCGATGGCGTTAATGACGGCCCTGCACTTAAAGCTGCACATATTGGTATTGCCATGGGCAAAAAAGGCACAGAAATAGCGAAACAGGCTGCCAGCCTGGTTTTGCTGGAAGACGACCTGCAAAAAATGGTGGATGCGGTTGCCATGGGCAGAAGAATTTATACCAACCTTAAAAAGGCCATCAGGTATATTATATCCATACATATCCCCATTATACTCACGGTATTTATTCCATTGGCGCTGGGCTGGATATACCCCAATATATTTTCGCCGGTACATATCATTTTCTTAGAACTGGTAATGGGGCCTACCTGCTCCATCATCTACGAAAATGAACCGATGGAAAAAAATACCATGCTGCAAAAACCCAGGCCGTTTACTACCAGTTTTTTTAATGGCAAAGAGCTTATAACAAGCATGATACAGGGGTTGGCAATAACAGCGGCCACGTTGTTAATTTATCAGTATGCCGTAAACCAGGGTTATGATGAGGCACATACGCGCACCATGGTGTTTACGGTATTAATTTCAGCCAACATATTTCTAACCCTAATTAACCGTTCATTTTATTATTCAATAATCACCACTATTCAATACAAAAATAACCTGGTACTGCTTATAATAGCTTTAACGGTTGCTGTAACAGCAGCCCTAATATTTATAAAGCCGCTGGCTGTGTTTTTTGGCTTTGAAATATTAAGCCTGCTTCAGTTAGTTATTTGCATTGCTGCAGGTTTCTTTTCAGTAATTTGGTATGAAACAATAAAATGGAGAAAGAGAAAAAAGGCACGCTGATGTTGTTTATGGCTGGGCAATAAAGCCTTCTTTCATCATTTGTTTATATAGTACTTTGGCAACTTCCCCGGTCATTCTATCAACCCCGCCGGGGTTGGTTGTTTTGGTAAGGCCGGTCCAGATGATCTTATCCTCTTTTAGCGAGTACACATTTGTTTCAATTGTATAAGTTTTCGTGTTGGCATAGTAGCCGCCATCCAAATAATTTGGCCAGTTAGTGTAATAAAAGCCACTAAAGGTGCGGCTATAAGGCGAGAAGGGATACGAGTTGCCCGGTATATACATTTTTTCCCTGTCAACATCAACCAGCCGCATAGTAACAGCCCCGTCAAAGCCATCGGCCTTAATTTTTTGTCTTATGGCATTTTCATCTTTTTTATTTACGTTATTGCCCAGGTAGCTGTAGGACACAATACCTTTTCCCTGCAGGTATGCAGCCATCTGGTCTTCAGCCCGGTGGCTGTTTGTCCCGTTGTTAAATAACGCTACCACCAGCACTTTATTCAGTGTATCCAGCGACACCTGTTTGTCAGGTTCTTTCCAACTGCTCACTATCCTTGTGGAAGTGCAGGCCGCAAAGATGATAACACAAAAAGCCAGGGTAATAGATTTCATACAGTACATTTTAATGCAAAGGTCTCGCTGGATTCAGGGGCAACTGTTATATTATTATCCTGGAACATTACATCATTTACGGTTTCCGGCCGTACCCCTGTTTAACACGGCGCCGGCTTACTATTAGCCGGCGCTCAGTAGTGTATAGGCAAAATAAAAGCTGCTTAAGTCCTCCGTTGCTTATTTAGCTACGGAGTTTTTAATAATAACTCCGTCTTTGGCGGGCATTCTATATCAAGTCTAGGTCCTTATGTCCCTATAATGCATACTTGCATAAAATAACAGCCGCTACTTATAAATATAAAAAACCCGTTTTTGTCGTCGTATTTTGGGAAGTTTAGTTTTTGGGGAGATCTAAAACATGAAAAAGAGTTGAAAATTAAAACCATTATTCCAAAGCCAAAGATAGAGTGGTTTTCAACGCGTGTATATTGTTAAGGATAGTACCCTGGTTAATGTGGTAATGTGTCCATGTTAAAATTTTCCCCAATTACTTCAACCTCCCGCCAGCATACCACCAAACCGCAACTACCGTTTCACCATTTCGCTGGGGTTATTATGTAGAATGCTCAGGTGGTAACATACCAATTAGTATCTGTCTTTCCGGGTTCATTTGAGTGGGTAAATGAAAGTTTCTTCAACAGCTTTATAGAATGCTGGTTATCTCTGTGAATGAATGCTTCTATTTTTTGAATTTGAATGGTATTGAATGCATAGTCAATAACTTTTTGTGCAGCTTCCTTCATTATTCCTTGTCCCCGGTGGGTTGTCAAAAGTTCATACCCTATTTCACATGTTTTATTCTCTTCTGAAAAGCCAAAAAGACAAATTGTTCCAACCAATATATTTTTATCGCGCACAGTTATTGCCCAGTATAGTGAGTCATTTTTATTAATGTTCTCATTAACCTTATTTATAAAATTCCTTGCATCATCAATGGTATTGCATACTTGCCTGTCAAGATATTTATTTATTTCTCTATCAGAACGCAATGTGAAAATTGCTTGTTCATCAGCAATTACCAATTGCCTGAGAGTAAGTCTTTCAGTTGTCAAAATTGGAAAAGGTGTAAAACTTTTATGTAACATTCTGTCTTAGTTAGTCTTGTAGGTATTTACGGTCAACATAGCCTGGCCGCTACCGTAGCCGTCCTGCTTCTGTGCCGCGCTGAGTGTTCAGTCTGCCGGACTAAATTAATCACTAATAAAGAACAAAAAACCGTTATTCAGCGGTTTGTTTTTTTGTATCAGCCTCCTTTGCCCGCTCAACTCTCCGTGCCGTTTCGCCCGGCCGCCTGTTCCGAGACTCCGGCATCCTCCACCGGGGAAGGGTAGTGCCTGTCTGCTGTGGCGGAGGATGGAGGACGTGGCGGAGTATGGAGGCTTCTTCCTAATTTCAGGAACGCCTTTTGTTTAACTGTAGAGGTCCGGGCATTAATTATCATCAATCCCCACGCAATGCAGTTACAATGGAAGCTTTTGATTGGCAGTTTATTAGCAATAACAGCGGTTGCCGCACAGGACACTGCATCTGTAAAAACAGGCACGCCGCCGGCAAAGATCCGCACATTTCATTTTTTGGGCGGCTCGTCAGCAGGTAACAGGCAGGGCAAGCTGCAGATAAACCCATTTGTATTGCCCGGGTACTCGCCTGATATACAGTTTAGCATTGCGGGAGGTGCGGTTATTTCTTTTAAAACAAAGCTGGGCGATAGCTTGCTGCCTACCTCGTCGGTACCTACTACCATCACCTATTCTTCTATCCATTCGTTTATTTTCAGCATGGGCTTTACCACTTTTTGGCTGCACGATAAACTTCGCATCAACGCATTAATGCAATACAAGGCCTCGCGGGATGCCTATTATGGCGTGGGCTACGTCAATGCCCTGCACACATCCTTTCCTGATTCTACTGTCTTTTGGCGCAGCTTTACTATTGTGCAGGTGCGCCCTCTGTGGCGGTTGAAGAAGCATTTTTTTGCCGGCCTCAGCCTGGACTTTAACCAGAACGTGCTTTGGAACATTAACCACCACATGCAAAAAGACCCCAACTATATTAATACGGGCCAGTATATTGTTAATACAGGCATTGGCGGTATATTAAGCTACGACACCCGGGATGTGCCGCAAAACCCATACAGGGGCATTTACAGCAGCCTTATTTATACAGATTATATGTCGGCGCTGGGTGGCAACACCAATTTTAGGGCGCTTGATTTTGATAACCGTTTCTTTATACGCCTTAACAAGCATAAAGTGCGCACGCTGGCCATTAACCTGCGTTCCCGCTACGATTTTGGGCAGGTGCCTTTTACCAGCATGATAAGTTTGGGCACGTCGAACGATCTGCGCGGCTTTCGCTTTGGGCAGTTCCGCGATTATTATATGAATTATATTATTACCGAGCTGCGGTATAAAATTTATAAAGGCGGCGGAAAACCTACCCGGTTTGGCTTTGTTATATGGGGTGGACTTGGCGCTATTGGCGATAACTTTGGCAGTGCCCTGTTTACGCAGCCCCTGCCAGACTTTGGTATAGGCCTGCGCTTTGAAGTGCAGCCAAGGCTTAACCTGCGTATCGATTTTGGCATTGCCCCCACACCCGCCGGAACACATACGGGTACATACTTCAACTTCCTGGAGCCTTTTTAACGGAGGCGGCTGTTTGCCAATTATTGCGTAATAATATCTACAATTTTTTAAGTTATTTGTTGGTAATGCCTCGCAACTTTTGCGCAGGGTGGGCACGTTTTGCAAAAAGCATTTTTTCTAAAAAGAAGATTTGTAAAATATAGCCCGCAAATTGGTGGTTTATATTTTATTTATAGTATAAAAACGGAAATACCTTAATTTGTGTGGGCATAATTATATACAATTACTTAATTAACATGTGCTTAATTGCGCTGCACCGCAAATCACTCATATAAAAATAATATAAAACCTTAAAAAGCATGAATTCGATACCAGAATTGTTACTTGACGAAACGATTGTTAATCAAAAAGGCAACATAAAATTTACAGGCGTTGAGCTAGGCGTTTACACCGTAGAAAATTTTTTAAACAAGCTCTTAGATTTACACTTAAGGGCTACGGATCAAACACCAATTATAGATTTAGAAGTTGCGCCGTCTGGCAGCGATAGCCGTAAAATATTTAGGGGCATGATAACTACTTATTTATGCTCTTACCAACGCTTGGCAAAAGATACTAAAATTGAATTACTGAATAATATTTTGGATCATGTATTTAGCAGGCAAAGCAATGAAGGTTTTGAATCTGTTTTTTTAACAACACTGGCTGCTTGTAAATATGATATCGACGACTCCAAAATGGAGCTTTATTTCACTAAATTTTCCACATTTGGATGGCCGGCATTAAATGGAGCTGGTTATAGTACCAGTTATTTTGTTGACGAAAATGAAGAGCTTGTTGCGATAAAGCCGGATTTTAAAAAGGAATTTGACAAACTGAAACTCAGTATAAATTCATATAGCTCAGCGAAAGAAAAAATAAAAGCAAAACAAGCGCAATATTATGACATGACCGAAACCCAATGTGTTGGTAAATTTTCGGCAGCAGGCGCAATAATAGTGGGTACTATTGAAGCGGGTATAGGTGCCGCCGCAACAGGTGGGCCGGGGGCAGTAGCGGGAGCCATAGACGGCGCTGAACATGGTTCTGTGGCAGGAGGGGTTATAGGCAGCATTTTTTGTGATGATATAATTAACGATGATGATGAGGAAGGGAAAAAAGACACAGACAAAAATAAACCCAAAGGCAATGACGATTCGGATGAAGAAACCGACGATTCTTATTTAATTGAAATCATTGAAGATAAAGAAGAAGGCGGCTGTATATCGCCCTATGCAAATGACTTTATTATTGCAGATCCTTACGCTGGTAAAATTAAGTTCCAATCTATCAAATCTTCAATGCCCTATGGCAAAGGGGCTTTTTTATATATTGAAAAATCAGGATCGTTTTTCAAATTAGCAAGTACACCAAAATTTGTTTATCAATATGGAAAAATAGATATTTCCAGCTTAGAGTATCTAAACCAGTCAACCGGTTTAATGAGCAGTATTGATGAGCATAATAAGCTAATGAGCCTTGACAATATTAAAGGGGTTATTGATGATAAAAAAAATAAGTATAGCCAGAAGCTATCCCAAAAAGTGGAGAAAAAGGATACGGTTACAAACTTTGGCGCCGATAAAATAACGCCTGCACCTTTAATACCTCAGGGTGCGGAAACACTGTCAAAAGAATTGGCTAAAGAAAAACTTAAAACAGGTAATAAAGGCTTGTAGTGGGTTAAGATAAAGGCTCCCGGTGTCCATGGGGCACAATCAAGGTAAAAACTGCTGCAACTGTTCATTACATCCGTAATGCACTGCACTGCATTGGTGCTGCTATGGATTTGATGTGAAAATTGATGGGTTTTGAAAAGCAATAGCCGGGAAGAATTACCATTGCCCAAAATATAAAACTTACTATCGCAATAAAACATGCATACGCCATAGTTGCGTCTCTATAATTTTATTTGCATCTGCTATTCTCTGAATACCCGCCCCAAAGGCTGCCGGGATAGGATTGATACATCCCTTCCTAAAAACCACCTTTATAATCCTGACTGCTATTTTACCTTGCTGTCGCAACCAACACAAATGTAGATGCCGCCATTTTCAAAAGAATAAAACATGATCAATTGAATATCTTTCACTAATAGCAAAACGCTGTTGGCTTTTATCTTTTTAAATATTATCTTTAAGCTGAAAGTCATTGTTTTATGTTTTTACAAATAACAGCCACAGTATGGCAACGTACTCTTTTGGCGTATAACCTTTAAAAATTAACAGCGCATACAAACCTTACAACATGCATAACCAACCAAAACTTATACTGCTGCTAAGTGGTATACTTTTATGCTTTGCCGTATTTTCAACCGGCTGCAAAAACAATGGCCTTGATAAATTTCCCAGGCCAACCGAAGGCGAAGAGGAAGATTCAATGAGGGAGAATTACCTGGAGCTGATACACCGTGCGCCGCCTGATGTTAAATGGCAGGTTGTTGAAGCCAACAACCGCGCAAACTTATTAACCCAAAGACAAATGCTGATGTCAATAGGAAGTTTTGGCGCGGGCGAAACCACTGAAACGTTTGGAAATGGCCTAAATCTGTCTGGCAAGTGGGTAGAAAGGGGTAGCAACAACCTTGCGGGCAATGTACTGTCTATGGACTATGCACCTGCAACAGGGGCTTTGTATTTAGTATCGGCAGGCGGCACATTATGGAAAGGCGTAACAACGGGCAGCACCTGGAAGGTGCTTAACCAGGATATTCAGTTTAATAATAATTTGGTAAAGATATTGCCGAATGCTTCGTCAGTGGGTGGTAACCGGTTGTTTACCTCGTTTAATTACCTGCTGCAGTATTCTGACGATGAAGGTAAAACGTTCACACCGTCTGCAGGCTTAGCTTTCCCGGTAGCCTGGGGCGGCAACATGGTTACAAAGGCAATAATAGTGAACGGTGTTATTTACTGCCTGGCTGTGGCCTGGGACCCCACGCCATGGGCGCCAAGATATTGGCTGTTCAGGTCAACCGACAAAGGGCTGAACTTTACCAAAATAAAAACATGGGATTTTGGCGATAACGAAACGGTTAGTATTACAAAAGCGGAAGGCAGCAACGACATTTATGCGTTTGACACGAAAGAAACTACAGGCAGTGTTTCAACTTACAGCATTAGTGGTGCTACAGTTAAATTATTAAACTCCGCAGCAACCAGCCAGGCAGGTGCAACCTGCGAACTACAGGCTTACGCAGCAGGCGGAAAAACTGTTTTGTATACCATGCTTAATAATTCATTTATCTTTTTGTCGAAAGATTTGGGTAAAACATGGATACAGAGAAGCACGCTGCCCGAGGACTCGTGGGACCGGTTTAATATAAGCAATAGCAGCCCCGGCACACTTATGACGGGTGATGTAAACGCTTTGAGAAGCACAGATTCAGGCGCTACATGGACCAAGGTGAACGACTGGAGTGAATATTATGGTAACCCTGCTGCAAAACTGCACGCAGATATTATGGACATAAAGAACTTTACAAAAGCCGATGGCACACCTTTTACCATTGTAAGCACGCATGGCGGTTGCTATGTGTCGTACAACAATATGCTTACAAATACAAACCTTAGCGCAACAGGGCTTAACGTAGGGCAGTTTTACTCAGTAATTACCGACCAGGATAAACCTGACAATATTTTTGCCGGCTCGCAGGACCAGGGCTTTCAACGCGCATTGAATGCCACTACAGTTAACGGAACACTTGGTTTTACCCAGGTTATTAGCGGCGACTACGGTAGCCTGGCTTTTAGCGGCGCACCAAAACATTTGTGGACACAGTACCCCGGTGGCAATATTTATTATTATGACAACCCAACCGGAAACCTGTCAGCAACATGGAAAATGCCGGGCTCTAACCTGCCAAATTATGGCTGGATGCAACCCGTTTTAAGCACAGGCAACAGCGCTGTTAACGAGGTATATATGGGCGGTGGCGATTTAAACGGAACTTCAGGTTCTTACCTTGTAAAAGTTTCGGCATCAACAACCCTTCCGGTACAATTTACCAGCAGCCAGTTTAACTATAATTTTAGGGCAAACTCAAACAATGGTACTTCGGGTATTACTGCTGTGGCTGTATCGCCGCTCAACAGAAAAATTATTTATGTCGCCACTGAAGACGGCACCTTTTTCTATACAAAAGATAGTGGCGCCGTGTGGGCCAAAACAAGTTCTTTTAACGGCCCGGGGCCCTGGTATTTATATGGCAGCTCAATACTTGCGTCAAGGTTAAATAAAAATGTTGTTTGGTTTGCGGGCAGTGGTTACTCCAATGCGCCGGTATATAAATCAACGGATGGAGGCGCGCATTTTACGGCGATGAACAACGGCCTGCCGTCTACCCTTGTTCACCAGGTTACGTCAAACCCCGATGAAACATTGCTGTTTGCCGCAACCGATGCGGGGCCTTATGTTTACGATGTAAGCCAAAACCAGTGGTATAGTATTTTAGGTACCAACGCCCCGGTTCAAAGCTATACAGGCGTTGAGTATATTAAAAAAAGCAATATCGTGCGCTTTGCAACCTATGGCCGCGGCATTTGGGACTTCGTCATCTCCGGAACATCAATGCCAGTTACATGGCTTAATTTTACCGCGCAGCTTAGCAAAAACGATGGTGTTTTAAATTGGTCAACTGCCGCTGAAATAAATAGCAGCTATTTTAATATTGAACGTAGCTTAAATGCTGTAAACTTCTCTGTGGTGGGCAAAGTATCAGCATCCGGCACCAGCAGCACCCAACAAAATTATACCTTTACTGATCCTGCTATTACTGCCCTTAACAGCGCAAATGTTTACTACCGCATACACGAGGTTGACAAAGACAATAAAAGCGCCTACAGCAAAACCGGGATGATAACAATAGGGCAGCCAAAAACAGTAATGCGTGCGTGGCCCAACCCCGTACAAAGCAGGCTTAACCTGGGCTTTGACAACTTCTCCGGCAGGTTAACCTTATCAATTTTTGATGTATCCGGCAAAAAAGTACAAGATGTAGACCAAATAGTTACGCCGGGGGCAAGCATTATAATTAACACAGGCACACTTAAGGCAGGCACCTACTTTATTATAGCCACGGTTAACGGTGTACAAATAAAACAAAAGTTTATAAAGGGTTAACACCATTTAATGGGGCATAGTATTAAACGTTTAACGGGTAAAAATGGCGGGCAACTATTTTTACCCGTTAATATTATGGGTAACAACGCAAGTGCATTGTCACAATAAAACACAGGCTGTTTACGGCCTGCGTTCAGGCATCAATTCAATCTGTTGGTTAATCTCCACAACAGTTTTTTTATTTGGGTCTGCGGCTGCGTAAAAAATAATTTTGTTCATATAAAGCGTTGAAGCATCCGCATTGGCGCCTTGCGGTTTCTCTTTAAGCTGCAGGCGCCACAACCGGTTTCCTTTTGTTGTAACCGTTATAAACGCCGGTGTATTGTTTGCAGATTGGCCAAGCTGTATAGAATCTTCCTGCATTGCCGATGTGGTAACACTAAATAATTTGCCATTTTGCATGGCAGTAACCCAGGCTGGTATATAACCATCTTTTGCTTCTAAGTAAATGGTGTTAACCGTGTCCGGGTGGTATATAGCTGGCTGGCTGCTTTTTTGCATGGGTGGCCTGCCCGGAAATACCTCTTTGCTAACCATATAGCTGCGTTGTACATATTTTACTGACTGGCCGCAGGAAAATAATACTACAAATGTGGCTAACAGGAAATACCTGGTCTTTATTATATACTTTATTTGCGCCATGGTTGTTATTTATTGTTAGATGATGGGTTATTGAGAAAAAGGTTAATGCTTGCTGTAGTATTTCTTACAAAGGTACGTCTGCGCTCCTTAGCGGTATTATAAACAAAACCGCTATCCGCTGCCTGCATGGCTTTTAGGCAATAGCTAAAATTAAACGTGGTAAAACTTTCCTTGTGGCTTTGCCTGCTGGGTTGATATAACGACCCGGCTTGTTGCACGATTATACTATGGCCCAATGTTCACTATACTGTTAGTGTCGCAATGAATCCTCAACCCCATATAGTATAGCCTCTTTAAGTATATCAATGTTTATATCTTTCAGCGCTTTAAACTTAACGCAATAGCCGGTCACGCTGGCCTTGCCCAGCCTTTTTCCGTATGCCTGCGCCAGGTAGTTTTTATCTTTAATACCGAGAATGTAGACAGAGATACCTGTTGTGTTTGCACTCATACCAATTTGATAAAACTCCCTGGTTTTGCCATCAGCATATTTTATGGTGTAAGAACCATAGCCTATATTGGGATTGGAGACAGTTTTGTTTTCACTGTTCTTACCGTCAAGAAACCATAATTTACATGCCGGCATTACCTGCATAATAATGCCGTGCAACGCCTGCATGTCACTGCGTTTTGGTTCAGGCTGGCTGGTTATATACGCGTTTATTTCTTCCTGTACATTCATATAAAATATTAAATTACGTGTAACTTATTTGCCAGGCTGGTTTTATAACGCAGGGTGGTAAAATGTTTTAAACCCGGTGTTTTTCCATTGCCTACCCGTTAATAAACCTCACCTGCCGCAACTGCTGTTCATTTTTATTCTATTGTTGAAGTTAATAAATAAAAGTTGGCATTTGTACAATTCCCATATTTGTTCTGCCGCCTCCGTAGTACCCCAATACGAATGACTAAAAGCAAAAAACATATAAAAAATATATAAACTATAGTATTAAAACAGTAATATTGTAATTACATAACTGCAATAGGTAAACAGTTGCAAATCTGCATGTTGTTTGCAATTTTGCCCTTCAAAATCTTGATTCCAATAATTGCCTGCATGAATAAAACATTGCTGCTTTTTATAACTTGTTTACAAACAATTTTTTTATATGCGCGGCAGCGGAATGTTGTTAGGCATAGGGAGGGGCCCTGGAATAAACTGCAATGGAGCATGTTGCACCCCATGCAACAATGGCACACCAAACCACCCCAGCCCCTATGGTAGCGCAAATACCCCCTTCAAATTCTCAAAGCAATTTAAAATTGAACATACGCCGTGCAAGAAACTAACTCCAGCTTTTACCTTACAGCTAAAAAAATATGGGATAATGTTGTTACCAACAACACATCAAACCCGGTAGTATTAAAGCAACAGCTTGAGTTGCACAAACGCCTGCTGAACATCTTCCAGGTAGGCCGGCATTACCACATGATATTTAATGTTTACCACGCGGAGCTTGAGTATATTAGTGATGGAATTACAGACGTGCTGGGGTACGAACCCGGTGAAATGAACGCGATGCTTTTTCTTAACCTGATACACCCTGACGATAAGCCATATTTTTTAAGTTTTGAAAGCAGGACTGCGGATTTTTTTCCCAAAGTTCCATTTGAAAAACGGGGGCTTTACAAATACCAGCATGACTACCGGATAAAAACAAAAAGCAATAAATATGTGCGCCTGCTGCACCAAATATTGCCAATTGAGTTTGATGAGAACAATATATACCGCAGCCTGGTATTGCATACAGATATTTCGCATATTAAAAGCGAAGGCGTACCCTGTTTATCAATCATAGGTTTGGAAGGTGAACCTTCTTATTATAACATACAGGATGCAGAGCCGTTTACCAAATCGTTCGACGTGTTTACCCGCCGCGAACGCGAGATACTAAACTGTATTGTTGAAGGCAAAAGCAGTAAAGAAATAGCGCAGCAGCTTTTTATAAGCCTTAATACTGTAAGCACGCACCGAAAAAATATTTTGGCCAAAGCTGGTGTAAAAAACCCGTTAGACCTTGTAAGCAAAGCTATAAAAGAAGGATGGATATAGCTAAATATACCTAGCGCTAGGTATTTTTTGGCATGCTACCCAGGGGTACTTTTGAATGCGTTATAATTACGCAGGGCTGTCCATTTACCCAACACTGTATATTACTAACTAATCAGCGCAGCCGAAAACTGGTAAATAAAAGAGTAGGCAATAGAAACCGGACACAATGAAAAGAATAACACTAGCCCTTGCCGTACTATGTACACTTGTTACAACCGGGGGGGTATTTGCACAAGAGCGGGATGCTGTAGGGCACAGGGTTGGCCCATGGAATATGGCCAATCACCCCTGTTTTCAAAAAATATCCTGGAAATTAAGAAAGTCGTACTATAGTGATAATGCAGATAATTATACCAATGAAATAGAAATAAAGAATAATTATGGTATAACAGTTACCCTAAGCTTCAACTTTACCGCTGACGCTAACACCAATACAACAAGGTATAGAAAAACCCTGGCCCCGAACGAAACCTACACAAACACCTATTGCCCCAATACCAATATGGTGTACATGTTTGTTACAGATGTATGTTTTAATAACAATTGCAAAGAGGGCTGTTATGCACAATGCGACAATGGCGTACCAAACCAGCCTAACTGTGATGGTACGGGAAATACAACGACAAATGCTAATAACAGTTCAACTAATGCTGCGCAACCTCAAAATAACTTATCAGCCTATAACCAAAGCAAGGCAAACCTTGAAAGCCAACAGCAGCAACAGAACCAGGAGATAGCCAACCGGAATGCAGAGGCACAACGGCAACAACAATTACTAAAACAACAGCAGGAGCAACAAAAGCAGCAACAACTTCAACAAAACTTAAACCAGTTATCTACATCCACAGCTGATTTAATAAGTATTTTGGCCCACCCAAGAAAAAGGGCCAAAAATAAAACATTGCCTTATGAAGACGGGCAAATTTTAATAAACCTTGTTAAGGTGCCTAACCCCCTGGATTATAAGCAGAAAGTTATCGACATTTTTACAGACCTGGGCTACAGCTTTGAAAAAGAAGAAAATACTGAATATGGCGGAGTACGTATTTATTTTACTGAATTTCATCCTATTTCTACCATAACAGACTATTTAACGGTCATAATAAGTCCTTCTACAAAAAATGGGGAGATACAAAATGAAATTAACTTAAGAGGGGAAACCGCTGGAAAATTAAAAAAGAAATTAGCGTGTATAGTGGATAATATTGATTGGAAATATTATCAAGATTTTTACATACGGAGCAATGAAAAAGAGCAGGAAGCAACGCAAAACAATACCCTTTTAAATACTGAGTTGACTGGTGAGCAATTATTTAACAAAGGGTTTGAGTTTTATGGAAAGCAGGATTTTTTAAACGCGTATAAATACTATGAGGAAGCTTCAAAAAAAGGGTATGCTGAAGGTATGACTCAAATAGGCAGGTTATATTCCGATGGAAAAGGTGTTGCTAAAGATTATAATAAAGCCATGCAATGGTATTTAGAAGCAATCAAAAACAATAATACCCATGCGATGCTTTTTATTGCCTACTTATACGAAGACGGTAGTGGAGTACCTAAAGATTACGGTAAGGCAATGGAGTGGCTGTTAAAAGCATCAGCGCTGGGCGATGCATCTGCCATGTACGAAATAGCTGGCTTATACTATGAAGGAGAAGATATTGAGCAAGATTATGCAAAAGCCATGGAATGGTATCTTAAATCTGCTGAGAAAGGGAACAAAAATGCTATGTCTGGTATTGCCTACTCGTATTTGAAGGGGAAGGGTGTTGCTAAAGATGTTGATAAGGCAAAAGAGTGGTTTTTAAAAGCTTGTAATGCAGGAAGTAGTACAGCTTGTGATGAATTGAAAAAATTATGATTCAATTTCACCGGCCATGAATATTGCCTTAACTGTTATAAGTATAAAACTGAAAAAAAAGAGTAACCAAACTAAACCGGACACAATGAAAAGAATAACAATAATCCTTGCCGTACTATGTACACTTGTTACAACCGGGGGGGTATTTGCACAAGAGCGGGATGCTGTAGGCCACAGGGTTGGCCCATGGAATATGACCAATCACCCCTGTTTTCAAAAAATATCGTGGAAATTAAGAAAGTCGTACTATAGTGATAATGCCGATAATTATACCAATGAAATAGAGATAAAAAATAATTATGGTATAACAGTTACCCTAAGCTTCAACTTTACCGCTGACGCTAACACCAATACAACAAGGTACAGAAAAACCCTGGCGCCGAACGAAACCTACACAAGCACCTATTGCCCCAATACCAATATGGTGTACATGTTTGTTACAGACGTATGTTTTAATAACAATTGCAAAGAGGGCTGTTATGCACAATGCGACAATGGCGTACCAAACCAGCCTAACTGTGATGGTGCCGGAAATACATCATCAAATGCCCCTAATGGTTCAACTAATGTTGCTCAACCTCACAACGACTTATCAGCCTATAACCAAAGCAAGGCAGAACTGGAGCAGAAAATGCAGGAAGAAAATAACAGGAGCCAGCAGCAGGCAAATGCAAAACAGCAATTTAACAGCTACTACAATGCCGGTGTAGCCGCGTATAATAAAGGCAATTATACTGAAGCTGCTAATCAATTTAAACAGTCATTAAGCTATGCAACTAATGATAATGACAGAAAGTTGGCACAGGATAATTATAACCAGGCAACAAAAAATACTAATCAGCAACAAACCTTTAACCAGGTTTCAACAACACTTATAGATGCTGCAAAAGGCATTGATGATGCTATTGCTGCTAATAAAGCGCGTAAAGCGGCAGCCGAGGCAGAAAAGCAGCGTATTGAGGATGAAAGGATTAACAATATAGTTGCCAACCAGGATTATTATTTTAACATAACCGGTAAAAACAATGGCTTGATGGGCCAATACTGCGATTACATTGTACTGCAATTTCAAAAAGCCGGGTATACTTTTGTTGATATTTCAACGCCGAACGTATCGCGGACAAAAAGTAAGTACGGGACTGAATCCTCATCTAAAAGTATTTATATACGATTTGAGTACAACAGTGATACATTAACTTTCCTTATGGGCCTTAATTTTACTTTAGGCGGATCTGAAACTGGATTTAAAAGAAATTGCGAGCTGGTAAGTAAAAATAAACCTGTTAAACAAACCGTGGCTGAAGCAAAAAGGGTATTTGGTAGTGACATTAAATTTGATTCGAAAGTGTTCGAGGGCTATGGATTTTTTGAACTTTTAACAGGGCCAGGAACTGTAAATGCCAGTATTGCCAACCAGGATTTTAACGCAACAAACTACCATGGCTTTGCAGCTGAACAGGAAAAAAAACTCGCAGCAAACAATGCCGACAATGTAAAAGCATATTTGAAAAATGGATTTACTTTTTATAACAACATAAATTCTGGCGACAAAAATGATATTGAACAGGCTATGTTTTGGTTTAAAAAAGCTGTTGACTCCGGCGATGCAGTTGGAATGAGAATGTTAGGAGAAATTTACTTTAAGAAGCTTAATTATGATACAGCTGAGTTATGGTATGTAAAGGCCGCGAACCTTGGCGACAAATTAGCGTACGGTTCTCTTGGTTTAGAATATGAAAGAATCGGGAAGATTACAAATGCTTTGCAATGGTACCAAAAATCTGCTGACCTTGACCAGGTATATGGGTATTATCTTATGGGCGAATATTACAGTGATCGGGCCCAGGATGGTATAAAAGGCGCTGAATATTATTTAAAAGGTGCGGAAAAAGGGGACTTTCGTTGCGTTCAGGGATTAGAATTGCTGTATATGTATGGTACCAAAAATGTGAAAAAAAGCAAATCCGAAGCAAAAAAATGGCATGAACAGGCATGTAAAATAGAACCCTCTTATTGTAAGGATAAATAATACGCATTTGCCGGTAACTTAAGTAGAAATGGATTCCTTTTCCTTTCCTTATGCTGCGACTAAAAAAACCTGTTGCCGCTGTCCGTTGCCTGTGATGTCACCTGTTTCGCTGTGTGTTGTTACAAGCTGTGTTATACTAAACCGCTATCAAGATATATAAAATAAAAATTGTAGCTTTATTGTCCAAAAGCTGTTATGCGATTATTGCAATTAAAACCGCACCTGGACAATAAGTCCCTTCTTCAG
>Ga0265327_10000163_pt1 | contig 143328 bp, 145 predicted proteins | sample 41621metaG_FD_202089 | JGI IMG/M metagenome (GOLD analysis project Ga0265327, IMG submission 202089) | Rhizosphere microbial communities from Carex aquatilis grown in University of Washington, Seatle, WA, United States - 4-16-21 metaG | ecosystem: Host-associated > Plants > Roots >... | reverse complement strand
GCCGAGTTGATCGACGATGTCAATCCGATCTTCAAGCTGCATATCCTGCTCGGCATGACGATCTTCCTGGTCTTCCTGGTCTTCCTGGTCTTCCTGGTCTTCCTGGTCTTCCTGGTCTTCCTGGTCTTCCTGGTCTTCCCGTTCTCCAGGCTCGTCCATATCTGGTCGGCGCCGATCGGCTATATCAAACGCCCCTATCAGCTCGTCCGGCGGCGGGGTAGCGCCCTGCCCCGGCCCTGATCATGGATGCCGTCACCGTAAACGGAAAGATGATCCCGGCACAGGCGATAGCAGGGGAGATGCAATACCATCCGGCGCCAAGCCAGGAGCAAGCCTGGAACGAAGCCCCCACGGCGCTGGTCATCCGCGAGCTTCTGTTGCTGGAAGCGGCAAGGCTCGGGGTCGAGGCGCCGGACGCAACGGAAGCCGGTGAGGAGGCGCTGATCGAAGCGCTGCTCGCGCGGGAAGTTGCTGCGCCGGAGCCGGACGAAGCCGCGTGCCGGCGCTACGGGTCCGAGAACCCATCGAAATTCCGGGCGCCGGATGTCTACGAAGCCGCCCACATCCTCTTCGCCGCCCCTCCCGACGACGAGGCCGCGCAGGCACTGGCCATGCGGGCGGCGACCGAAACTCTGGCCGAGTTGAAGGCATCGCCGAAGCGCTTCGCCGCCCTGGCCCGCGAGCGTTCGGCTTGCCCGTCCGGAGCCTCGGGCGGCTTGCTCGGCCAGCAAAGCCGGGGCGATCTCGTGCCCGAATTCGAGACCTTCGTCCTGGCGCTGGAAGAGGGCCAGATCTGCCCGGTTCCAGTCACCACGCGCTATGGCTGCCACGTCCTGTGCCTGGACCGCATCGCCAGGGGCGCGGTATTGCCCTTCGACACCGTGGCGCCCCACATTGCCCGCTACTTGGCGGCACGGGCATGGCGGCACGCCGTCAGCCGTTATCTATCCACCCTGGTGACGCCCGCCCGGATCGAAGGCTTGACGATCGAGCCCAATGGGACCGGAGACCGATAACGCGTAGCTTGATCGGCTGAACGAGAAGCCCCGGCGCGGATATTCCGACGCCGGGACTTCACCGCTTATTGAATGCCGCCCAAGGGATTGCCCAGTGAGGGGCTGCCCAGAGGCGACGCGGAACCGACGCCACCCAGAGGTGACGCGATGCCGACAACCGATGCGATTCCTGTCGAGACGCCACCGGGCAGAGGCGGTGCGGTAATGACGCCACCGCCCGTGCCGACGCCCGACGAGGTGCCGCCAAGCAAAACGGTCCCGCCGGTGGACAGCGTCGCCGTGCTCCCGGTCAAGCTCGACACAGACCCCGTCGGTCCAGAGGAGACAATCGGCCCAAAATTGTCGCCGCCCCGGATCGTCCGGCCGATGCTGATGGGGGCTGTAGTGACCGTATTGACGCCGCTCGTCGACTGAGTGGAGCCGGAAATGCTGCCCGAAACGCCTCCGATGGAGGTACCGATGAGGCCGCCAATGGGCGGGGGAGTCGGCGTGTTGGTGGGGCCGCCCGGAATTGGAGTGCCGCCTACAGCACCACCGCCACCGCTAACGACAAGCCCGTCCGCAAAGGACCCCATCGCCGTCCCGCTCAAAAGCATGGCGCTTAACCCGATAACACGGGAAAATCTGCATTTCATGGATGTCATTTTACGCCCCATCATTGGGTGGACCGTTTGCACGGCGTTCCCACCAAGATGACGCAAAACAACAAAATATACCAATTAAAAGGTTAAAAACAATCGCGCCATAAACCTTGCCGTGATAACAAAGCCAATACATGTTTTAGCTGAGAAGTTTATGATGAGGCACGGATTTCGGATCGCGTTAATGATGGCCGTTCTGGCGGCGATGTCTGGCAAAGCATGTTACGCCGAGTCCATTTCCGAAGTCCTGGCCGGGGCACTTGCGGCAAGTGACAAGCTTAAAATTCCCCAGGCAGACCTTGAATCGGCGGAGCAGCATGTAAAGGAGGCGTGGGGAGGCTGGTATCCAAGCCTTTATGTCTCAGCCGATACGGGCCATGACCGCACGGACGTGCCGGAAGGCCCCCGTGTACATAGGGCGGCGCATCAGGACTACGTTTCCGTTACGCAGACATTGTGGGATTTCGGCGCCTCCAATGCCTTGATCGACCGCGCCAAGACGATACGGGCTCAGGCCGAAATAACGGTGGAGGCAACGCGGCAGTCCGTCATTCTTGAATGCGCCGCCGCCTACGTCAATCTCATCCGCTCCTACGATGTTTCCGACAGCGCCTTGAAAGCCGACGCCAACGCCAAGAAGCGGATCGGTTTCCAAAACGCCAAGGTCGCGGTGGGAGCCGCCGCCTCGCTCCCCGTGTTACAGGCCAAGTCGCAAATCGCCGGGACGGAAGCGCGCAGCCTGCGTGCCCGTGGGGCGCTTCAGGAAGCACAAAACCGCTTCCGGACCAATTGCGCCAGCGAGCCGGAGAAACGCCAGGCCCTGGTTTGGCCAAGATTTTCCGCCAATACCATGCCGCCCTCCCTTGATGACGCGATCGACGCCGCAACCTCGGGCGGGACGCAGGGCAAGCTTGCGGCGCTATCGATCGAACTTGGCCAAGAGACAGCGTCCTTTTTCACCGCGAAGGCGTTCGGACCCCTGGTTCAGGCGCGTCTCGAATCCATTCACCGGGATAATATTTCCGGCATTGCCGGCTACGAGCGGGAGCAAACCGCCAAAATTGTCCTGACATTCCCATTCAACCTGGGGTTCACCGCGGTCAATACGATCAATGCCGCCGAGTCCGACCTTCGGGGCCAAGCCCTGCGCGCCGCCCAGACCCGGAAGCAGGTGGAGGAGACGGTTCGGAATTCATGGAAGAACCTCGAAATCCTGCGGGAGAATGCGGAGGCTCTCCACAATCAGGCGGAAATGTCGGCGCAGATGCTTGATCTGACGCGCAAGCGCGGAAGCCAATCCGTGATTGAACTTGTTGCCACTGAAACGGCTTTCGCCAATGCCGCAAGCGATGCCATGTCCGCCGATGCCGATGTCCTCATCGCCGCCTACACTCTTTTATGGGCAACCGGAAGCCTCGCCACGTCCATGATCGAGTAATATGACGGCGCTGTGTGGGGGCTCGGCATCGAGCGAGCCCGGTACGCCTCCAAAGGAGAACTGGACGTGACGAGGATGTCTACAATTTCAAACTGAGACACTACCCACCACCCCGCCCTCACCCTCTTTGACTTCTGCGCACGGAATTAACCCTATAGAAACAATAGCCTTGAAAATCAGGGGCAATAATCGCAAACTGAATTTCTCTATGTACCCTTGAACAAGTTACATCGTTTCTAATTATTACATACATGTTACCAAAGCTGCGGGAATTGTAACGATGAAGTTTTCCGGGGCCGGATCGGGGTTCGCCACCCTCTACCGGAAAGGCCTGTCCCTGATGCGCCCCGCCGGCGAGGCGAAGACCTTATCAAGCCCGCCTCCCCCCGACCTGTCTCCCCCCAACACGACTTCCCCCGCCCCGCCTCCCGCCGAGGAGAGGCGATGCCGGCGGGAAACCGATGCCGTGATCCTGGTGGATGCCAAAACCGAGCGCATCCTTGAAGTCAACGCGGCAGCCCAGAACTTGCTCGACGGCACGCTCGACGAACTGCTTCAGCTTACCCTCCGCGATTTTTCGGTGGGAGCGAAGCCGCAGCCGGCGGAAGCCAGCCCCGGCAGCGTGCGCCACCGCAAATTGCGGAACCGTCATGGCCGGATCTTCGATGCGGAGCTGCGGCTCGGCAACCTCTCCGGCCGCAATGGCGGCAACGTCCTGGTCGGCACCGTCCGCGACGTCACCCTGATGGCCGAAGCGGAACGGAAGCTCCTGCAGGAGCGGGCGCGGCTGCAAAGCGTGTTCGACGCCGCCGCCAGCGGCATCATCATGATGAACCAGAACGGCATCATCGAAAGCGTGAACCGCACCGCCGAGAAAATCTTCGGCTGGACCACGGCGGAGATGCTGGGCCGCAACATCAATTTGCTGATGCCGGAGCCCGACCAAGCCACGCATGACGGCTACCTCGCCCGCTATCTGGAGCGGGGCGGAGAACCCGCGCCGAACTGCAACCGCGAAGTCACGGGCGTGCGGAAGGACGGAACCCTGTTCCCGCTGGAACTGGCGACCAGCGTCGTGCGGCAGGAAGACGGCTCGATCCTCTTCACCGGCATCGTCAACGACATCACCGAACGCCGGGAAGCGGACCGGACGGTGCGCAGCCTGTCCAAAGCGGTGATGAACAGCTCGGCCATCGTCATCATCACCAATGCCAAGGGTGTCATCGAATTCGTCAATCCCCGGGGCTGCCTCGCCAGCGGCTATTCGCCGGAGGAGCTTATCGGCCAGACGCCCCGCATCTTCAAATCGGACGAGACCTCGGGCGAGACTTATCGGGAGATGTGGCGGGCGATCTCCGCCGGAAAGGTCTGGCGCGGCGAATTCCACAACCGGCGCAAGGACGGCTCGCATTATTGGGTGAAGGCGGTCGTCGATCCGATCGCGGACGAGGCCGGAGCCGTCACCCATTTCGTCGCCGTCGAAGAGGATATCACCCAGCTCAAGGCGGCCAAGGATGAAGCGGAGCGGGCCAATCTGGCCAAATCCGACTTCCTGTCGGCGATGAGCCACGAATTGCGCACGCCGCTCAACGTCATTCTGGGTTTCAGCCAGGTACTCCAATCCAGCCGCACGGAGAAGCTCAGCGACCGGCAGCGGACCCAGGTGGCCCATATCCATCAGGCAAGCACCCATCTTCTTCAGCTGATCAGCGAAATCCTCGACATGGCGCGGATCGAGGCCGGCCACCTCACCATATCGCCGGAAGCCGTGGACGCCGAGGATACCGTCACCGAATGCGTGGACCATCAACAGCATATGGCCAAGGCGCGCGGGATCACCATCGAGAACCGCCTGCGGCGCGATCCGCCGCCCTTCATTTTCGGCGACCGCGGACGCTTCCGCCAGGTGATGAGCAACCTGCTGTCCAACGCCATCAAATACAATGTCGAGGGCGGACGGGTCATCGTCGAAGCCGAGGCGGGGGAGAAAGGCCGGATCACCTTCACCGTGACGGATACGGGCATCGGCATCCCGGCGGATCGTCAGACCGAGCTGTTCCAGCCATTCAACCGCCTGGGGGCCGAGGCGCGCGGCATCGAAGGCACCGGCATCGGTCTGGTCGTGACCCGGCGTCTGGTCGAGGCGATGGGCGGGACGATCGGCTTCACCAGCGGCAACGGCCAGGGCACCGTCTTCAGGGTGACGCTGCCGGGGGCCGAACCGTCCCTCCCCGCCTCCGGCATTTCGGCGGAAGCCGCCGCCGGCCCTTGCGTTCCCACCGGCACCGTCGTGATCTATGTCGAGGACAATCCCGGCAACGCCCTCCTGATGGAAGATGTCCTGGCATCGCTGGAAGGCGTGCGGCTCGTCGTCGTGCCCACCGCCGAAATGGGTCTGGCGCTTGCGGCATCCGATCCCGCTCCGGCCTTGATGATCCTGGATCTCAACCTTCCGGGCATGGGCGGCATCGAGGCGGCAAGGCGGCTCAAGGCGTCACCGGCCACGCGGAACATACCGCTTCTGGCCGTATCGGCGGACGCGATGCCGGCAACGGTGCGCAAGACGCAGGAAGCGGGCTTTGCCGATTTCGTCGCCAAGCCGATCGACGTCGCGGCCTTTCAGGCCAAGCTCGGCCAGATGCTGGAACGGCCAGCACCGTAAGCGGCGTTTCAGCCGGCCTTCGGATGATTCAGGCTCACCCAGATCGCGGTCATGTCGTCTTCCGGCGGCAGTGCTGCGATGGCGCCGATCTTGCTCATGATGGCCGCCAAGGGGCGTTTCTCCCTCCGCACCTGATCGACCATCCGGGTGATGCCGCCGCCGTCGATCATCTGGCCATCGGCGCCGCGGCTTTCCGACAGGCCGTCGCTGTAGAGAAAGAAAAATCCGCCCTGGTGCCAGGATCGGATCTGATTGGGATAGGCGGTGCCGGGGCGGATGCCGAGCGGGATGCCGCTGCCGTCGAGCGTGATGAGCGCCTCGTTGGACGAATTGCCGATGACCGGCCCCGGATGGCCGGCCGAGGCGAAAGTGAGGCTGTGGTTCTCCAAATCGATCGCGGCGATGGTCATGGTGGCGAAGCGCCCGCGTGGAAAGAGCTGGCAACAGGCGGTGTTCAGCCGCCCGAGGAATTCACCCGGATCGCTCTCCGCCCCCACCTCCAGCCGCTCGATCATGGCATGCAGGCGCGAGGAGATGAGCGCCGCCGAAACCCCGTGCCCGGTAACGTCGAAGAGATAGATCCAAATCCCGCCCGGAACCAGCCTGCAACCCCAGAGATCCCCGCCCAGTTCCGACGAGGTTTCGAAATAGGAATCGATGTTGATGCCATGATGCTCGTGAATGCCGCCGATCAACTCGGCGGAAGGCAATAGCCCCCGCTGCATCCGGCTCGCTTCCTCAAGCTCGCTCTCGATGCGCTGAAGGTGGGTTTCCAGCCCCCCGAGCAGCAGGCGGTTGTGGAGATGAACGCGGACCCGCCCGATCAGCTCATCGAAATGGAGCGGCTTGCCGACGAAGTCGGTGGCGCCGGTTTCGAACAGCAATCCACGGGTCTGCTGATCGTCGATGGCGGTCTGGATGATGACCGGCAAATCCCGGTGCCGTGGGTCGGCACGCAGGCGGCGCAGCATCTCCTCACCCCCCATGCGCGGCATATTGAGGTCGAGCAGGACGAGATCCGGCCGGAACCGCTCCACCGCGGCGAGCCCGGTGATCCCGTCTTCCGCGAACTCCATCCGGCCGAGGCCCATATCTTCCAGCATGACCTCGATCAGGTGGCGGTTGGCGATGCTGTCGTCGATCACGAGGACACGGCTTCCGGTCAGCGCCTGCTCCAGATGTTGCCGGGAGCGCTGGAAGCCGGCTCGGACCATTCGGCGCTCGAAGGACATGGCGATCGTGCGTCCGTCATCCGCATACCGGAAAGCGCTCGTGCCGCTGGCGATGATGGAGAGGCCCCGCCCGCAGGTCGCATTGGCGGCACCGGGCCGGGCCTGGGCCGGATCGAAGCCCCCACCTTCATCGGTTACGGTGAGGTTGATCTCCGCCTGGTTCCAGCGGGCGGTGATGATGATGCGGCGATCCGCATAGGCCGGATCGGCCAGACGCTCGCCGATGCGCATGCCGACGGCGAGAATGTCTTCGGGCCGGTCCCAGGAACCAAGGCCGAGATTGCCGTGCAGAAGGGCGTTGCTGATGGCTTCCTGCAAGGCCGCGCGGATGCCTGTCGGAGGAAAGGGGCTGCCGGCCCGGCTCGTCACCGCCTCGACCACGGCGAGGGCCAGATCGATGCCGTAGGCGGCCCTGCTGGTAAGGGCGAGGGCGAAGCCATCCGCCGGCGCCGGACCGCCCTTCAGCCAAATCGCCAGGAACGGCGGCAGCGCGTCGTCTTCTTCCGCGCCCGCCTCCAGGTAAAGCCGGCCATCTTCCCGCAAATGACGCGTCAGCACCTCTTGGCCGATCGCGGCATCGAAGATCAGGATCGGCGCGTCGCCCCCCGCCGTCTCCCCGGCCTCGAAACCATTCATGGCGGCAAATGACCGCACCCGCTCGGCGGGAAGACCGATGCCGAGGACAAGCGCCCGCGATCCGCTCAAGAACCCAATCCCCGAAATTTAATCTTCCCCCGGAACTTAATCTTCAGAGCTCAGTCCTCTAGGGCTACGATCGTATCGAACCTCGTATAGTTGAGCCGCTCGCGGACGACGCCGGCGGCATGGCGCAGGATGAGGCGCATATTCAGCTTCTCGGCAAGATCGTACAGAACCACGAGAAGACCGAGGCCAAAGGAATCGACGAAGCTCAGCCCCGCCATCTCGACGACGCAAACAGGCTTCGCCCCGGTCTCGATCTCACCGAGCGCGTTTTTGAAACTTTCCCCATCGACATAGGTCAGGGTTCCGGCGAGACGCAGCGAAAGCCGATCCTCTGCGGTGGTGAGGTCATAGGTCATCATGCCAGTGCATCCATTATGCGATAGCCCGGAGTTGTACCAGAGCCTGGGGTTGTACCAGGAACTCGACCATTTCCATACCGTGACCTTCGGCCTGCCGCGATAACATCCGGGAAGCGCGCGAACATCGGACACCGAGTCGTCAGGTACGCGGTGGCCGGCTAGAGGGAAAACACGAATTCATCATAGGTAACTCTGTTCTGCCGCAGAAGGCCAAGCATGACGTCGAGGGAGGCTTGCATTCCCGCCTTGCGGTCGACATGCCGGGCTTCCTCGGCGAGGAGGTCGCGATAGATGGGCTGGATCTTGGCGATAGCGCCGCGATCCGGCACCCGCCGGCTGGAGTGATAACCGGAGATGGCACCGCCCGCATCGAAGGTCGGGGTGACGTGGGCCAGCACCCAGTAGTGATCGCCGAACTTGTTCCGGTTGATCACATAGGCAAAGATCTCCCGCCCGGCGGAAATCGTGTCCCAGAGCAGTTTAAAAACGCAACGCGGCATCTCAGGGTGCCTAAGTATGGAATGCGGCGCCAATAGGAGCTCCGATTCCGTGTAACCGGCGATCTTCATGAAGGTCCGGTTGCAATAGGTTATCTTGCCTGTTGTATCCGTTTTACTAACGATGATCTCGCTGGGATCGAAGAATCGTTCGACCCCGCTCAAAGGCAAATCACTTCTCGCCATCCGTTCCACCGCAATTCGAATTACATTTGTCTAGAATTCGTTATTTACGGTAATCCGTCAAGCTGGGCTGGCTGCGCCGGCCACGGGAAACCGAAGGTTGGGCCAATTAGCCACACCCATCGCCCGCTCCGGTGGAGCGGGGCGTCAGCCAACCGGCCCTGGCATTATTTCCATTTTATCGAGCAGCCGATGGAAGGGATCTGTGTCAGGGGGCCCTGGCCGGTGGCGGCGATCCGTTGCATCGCCTCCAGGAGTTCCCGCTTGGCGCCGGGCGGCGGGGGTTCGGTCCTGCCTTCATCGAGGCGTCCGTGATAGCGGAGCTGAAGCGCCGCATCGAAGCCGAAGAATTCCGGCGTGCAGGCGGCGCCATAGCTGCGGGCGACCGCCTGCGTGCGGTCGATCACATAGGGAAAGCCGAAATCATGGGCGGCGGCGAATTCCTTCATCTTGTCGAAGGAATCGGCGGGATAGGCATCGGTGTCGTTCGACATGATCGCCACGGCACCGATACCCTCGTCCTTCAGCACCCGCAGATCGGCGACCAGCCGGTCCACCACCGCCTTGACATAGGGGCAATGGTTGCAGATGAACATGACCACCAAGCCCTTCGGCCCGCGCAGATCGGCAAGCCTATGGTGCTTTCCGTCCACCCCCTCCAGTTCGAAATCCGCCGCCTTCCAGCCGAGCGCAACCTCTCCCGATTCCTGAGCCATTCCTTCCTCCTCGCCATTCGATGCGTGTGAACATGGAGATGAGCTTATCGGCCGGCAAGGATGGCGGGGTAGCTGGAAATGGCCTCACCCGCCCTCGACGCTCCGTTTCAGGAGCACAAAGTGCCGCATCATCTGATTGACGAAGCGGAAGCGTGGGGATTCCGGGCCGAAGGAGCGGACCAGCACCGCGCCATTGGCGCGTTCGGTCAGCTTTTGCAGCCGGTATTCGAAGCTTGGCGCCGAGTCGGGCCCCTTGCCGGCGGCCTCGGCGACGTTGCGGGCGCTGAAGCTGCCGAATTGATCGGAGGCGCAGCAAGCGGCGGCGTCGAGGATGTCGCGATAGCGGATGCGGTTCTCCCCTTCGGGCGGTGCGGCTATGGCCTGCGCATAGGCTTCCGGTATCCGGGCGTCCGTCTCCTCGATCGCCCGCTCCACGGCATAGGTCAGATCTTGCGGTTCCACCCCGCGCGAGCGGCGGGCCTGGGCCGAACGCGCGGCGAAGAGGCCCAGAAGCTGGACGTGGTAGGGCAGGCCGGCGCTGAGGTCGATGATCCCCTCCCGCACCTCCGGAAGGAAGATCATGCCGGAGCGCCGCTCGCCGACGGCAAGGATCTCAGCCAGCTCCGCCCGGTTCATCAGCGGCAGCGGAATCGTCACCAGCGTGCGGCGCAGCGACGGGTGCCGGCCTAGAAGCTCATCCACATCCTCGGCCACGCCGATCAGCAGCAGCGTCACCGGAAGGCTTGCATCGGAGACGTTCTTCATCAGCTCGGCGAGCTTGTTCTTGGTATCGATCCCGGTGACCCGGTCATATTCATCGACCACCAGAATGACATGCTTGTCGCGGAGCCTCGAAAAGGCGGTGACGAGATCGGCCACCCGCAATTCGCCCGCCGGCAGGATATCGGCGAAGCTCTGATACTCCATCCGGGTCTGAGCGCCGATGCCGTTTTCGAGGAAAGCCGTCGGGATGCCCCTCAGGAACCCGCGAAAGATGTCGTCGAAGCTCAATTCCGAGCTACAGGCGCGGCGCACGACGAAATACCCCGCATCCTCCGCTTTCGTGGCGACGACATTGGCGAGCGAGGTCTTGCCGCTGCCGCGCTCGCCATAAAGCACGACATGGGCGCGCTCTTCCTCGATGGCGTTGATGATGCGCCGCATCTGGCGCAGACGGCCGGCAAAGAAACGGCTCTTCTGCTTCGGCCGCGTCGGCGTGAACGCCTCGCGCAGGGCGGTGGACGCCGCCTCCCCCTCGCCCGCTGGCGGAACGAGGCGCAGGCCCTGGTTGGGTGGCTGGCCTTGGTTTCTCGGCTCCGGGCTCCGGGCATCCGGGCTTTTGGGAGGCGGGCGCGAGGCGCCGTTCAGCGGCCAGGCATAAGGCCGCGCCGATTGGCGCTTTTCTTCCTGGTCAAGCATCGCACCAAACTCAAGAACCGGCCCATCCGCCAGTGGATCGGCGATTTGCGACGGATGGAGCAATAGGGGAGCCGGACTCTGCCGACGGAACCAGTCTCGTGGATTCGACATGGCCTGTCCGAAAAAAATTAAAGGGAAGATGGCGTTCAGCGGGAAAATCCCGGCAGCACGTCCAACGTCCCGGTTTCAACGGCGGATGGGGGATAAAGGTTCACCCGAGTCCAAAAATGCCGCCCCCATCCGCTCAATCGACGAGCCCTAACGATGCGGCTTCTCGGCATTCCGGTGGCTGATGATCAGCGGTTCCAGGGCGGTCACCAAGCCTTGACCCAAAGGCGTCCGCAGCTCGGAAACGGAAAGCTCCTTGATGCTGCCAAAGATCGGCGCCGAACTGCCGTCGCCCTCGGCTGTCGTGGGCTCGGGCGTGCCCTGCGCCACCATGGCCACACGCAGGGAGCGCTGCTCGGCCCAGGCGGCGTATTCGTCGCGGGTGATGGTGCCGTTATGATCCTTGTCGATCAGGCTGAAATCCGTCTTCAGCGCCGCAAGGTCGCGCTCAAGCGCCATCTTGTCCGACCCATCGGCCTTGGTCATCGCCATCCGCAAAGGCGCCTCGTATTCCTGCAGGGAGATCTTCCCCTGATGTTTGGTGTCGAGCCAATCGAACCATCTGGACACGTAATCGCGGATTTCCTTAGGGGACAGCATCCCATTGCCATTCATATCCGCCCCCGCCACCAGCTCCTCGGTGGAGGAAAACGGCGTAGGCCGCATTTGCGCCTGACCGGGCTGCAAAGCGACACCGAAGCTGGAAAGAACACCGATCACGGCCAGCGCCGTCCCAGCCGCCCATTTTCGCTTGATCGTCGTCATGGCTTCCTCCGAATTACGGCCGCGCAGAGCGCGGCGCTCCAAAGGAAAACGCATGCGAAAGGGCGTTGTCACAAATAAGAAACAAACGCGTCACATGGGGCCACGTTATTGACGCTTAAGGGCTAAAAGCCGATCGGCTCGGCGGGACGGCCGGCGCAGTGGCGCTCCCACATCCGGCCATAGGCGGCTTGGCACGATTTGCGGTTCATGTGTCGGATTTTGCCGATCGACCCGGCAGCGGCAGTATCAGGGACCATATCGGGTGCTCCCTGAACTTGCCGGCGCAAGCTGCCCTGTGACAACTAAAGACCAAAATGGTCGGAGAGAGAGGATTCGAACCTCCGGCCCCTGCCTCCCGAAGGCAGTGCTCTACCAAGCTGAGCTACTCTCCGATGCCCTTTGCTGACCCTTATTTCTGCGGAACCAGAGGCCCCGGCGGATCAGGCGGGGAGCTATAACGCCTTGAGCCGCCTTAATCAACCGGACAATTCGTTTTGTTGCCCTCTTTCGATCGAAAAATCGATCAGTGCCCTCTTTCGATCGAAAAATCGATCAAGGCGTCCAGCGCCTCCTTTTCCGGGCAATCGCGGAAGGGGGCCAGCGCCGCACGCGCGAGGGCACCGTATTGGCGGGCGCGCTCGATCGTCTCGGCGACGGTGCCGTGCTTGCGCAGAAGCTCGATCGCGTGTTCGAGGTCGCCTTCCTCATGCTCCTGGTCTTCGAGCGTCCGCTTCCAGAAGATGCGTTCTTCATCATCGGCCCTGGCGAAGGCAAGGATGATCGGCAGGGTGATCTTGCCGTCGCGGAAATCGTCGCCCACCGTCTTGCCGAGTTCCGCCTGCCGCGCCGAATAATCGAGCGCGTCATCCACGAGCTGGAAAGCGACGCCGAGGTTGCGGCCATAGGATTCGAGTGCGTCGGCCTCCGCCGGCGGGCGGTCCGCGACCACGGGGCCGAGGCGGCTCGCGGCGGCGAAGAGTTCCGCCGTCTTGGCGCCGATCACCTGAAGATAGGCGGCTTCGTCGGTCGTGGTGTCGTTGGAGGTCAGGAGTTGCAGCACCTCACCCTCGGCAATGGCCGCCGAAGCGGTGGAGAGGATGCGCAGCACCTCAAGCGAGCCGTCATCGACCATGAGCAGGAAGGCGCGGCTGAACAGGAAGTCGCCGACCAGAACCGAGGGCTTGTTCCCCCAGACCGCATTGGCCGTGGCAAGGCCGCGCCGCAGGTCGCTGGCATCGACGACATCGTCATGCAGCAGCGTCGCCGTGTGGATGAACTCGACGGCGGTGGCGAGCGCCACATGCCGGGGCCGCTCCCCCGCCTCCGGCTGATAGCCGCAGAGCCGGGCGGTGGCCAAGGTCAGCATCGGACGCATCCGCTTGCCGCCGGCGGCAACGATATGGCCGGCCAATTGGGGAATGAGGACGACAGGGCTGTCCATCCGTTCGATGATGAGCGCGTTGACGCGGTCGAGATCGGTACGCAGCAAGCCAATCAGCCGGTCGAGTGCCGATTGTTGTTTTTGAGTTTCAGCCCCAACGCTGGCGACTAGTGCCACTTTGGAATCCCTTCGAATAAGGCGGCCACCGGCCGGCGGTGACACTGGTTAGGCGGTCACCGATCGGCGGTGACACTGGTTATTAGGTCACCGGTCAGCGGTGACCCTGGTTATTCGGTCACCGGTCAGCGGTGACCCCGGAAATCGCGTTTCTTGGCATGGCCGATCTTGACCGGGCCGACCTGACGCGAGCATAGAAGTCTTGCCCTATTGGTCAAGCCCAGGCCATGATCGCGTTCCAGGCGCGGCACAATTACCGCATTCGGGACGCCTCGCCAATGAAGGAACAAATTTTCCGGTACGTTTCTCGTGCGGCCGGACGGGAATTGCCATGAACACAACCCCATCCGGCCCGCTTTCTCCTTCCGAACAGGCCGGTTATTCCGAACAGTCCGCCATTTCCAAACAGACCGGAATTTCCGAACAGGCGGCTCTTTCCCGCCAGACGGCTCCCTCCGGTCAGACGGAAGACGCCCTGCTCGATGGGAAGGTCCAGCTGCGTCAGCCAGCCTCCGGCTATCGCGTCGCCATCGATCCGATCTTTCTCGCCGCCGCCGTCCCGGCGCAGCCGAACGATCTCGTGCTCGATGTGGGTTGCGGCGTGGGTGCGGCGATGCTTTGCCTTTCCGCCCGCACCGGGTGCCGCGGCACCGGCTTCGAGATGCAGCGCGATCTCGTCCGCCTCGCCGGCGACAATATCGAGCTGAACGAATTGACTTCGCGGCTATCGGTCATGCATGGCGACGTGGCGAAGCCGCCCGGACGGCTGCAACCCGGCGCCTTCGATCATGTCCTGACGAATCCGCCCTATCTTGAAGCCGGGACCGCCCAGGCCTCGCCGGATCCCGGCAAGGCCGCCGCCAATATCGAGGGCTCGGCCGATCTTACCACCTGGATCGGGCTATGCCTTGCCATGCTGCGGGCACGCGGGACGCTGACCATCATTCACCGCGCCGACCGGCTCGAACGGATCCTGGCGCCGCTTTCCGGCCGTGCCGGGGAAATCGTCATCTTCCCGTTGTGGCCCGGCGTGGGCAAACCCGCCAAGCGCGTGATCGTCCAGGCCCGCAAGCAGATCTCCGCGCCGACGCGGCTCAGCCCCGGCATGGTCCTGCATGAGGCCGACGGGCGCTATACCAAGGAAGCCGACGCCATCCTGCGCCACGCGGCGGCTCTTGAACTCTGAATAGCCATAACCAAGGAACCGCCTGATCCATGCTCCGGCTCATTCTCCTCCTCTTTCTTGCCCTTGCGGCCTGGCAAGGCTACCGCGTTTTCAAATGGGTCAGCGCGTTGCAGAATCAGGTTCACCGCAGCGCGCATCCCGGCGGACGCCGTCCCGAACCGGAGCCCGATGAACTCGAAGCCGAAGAGATGATCGAATGCCGAATCTGCGGCGCTTTCGTCCCGGTGAAAGGCGCTCAGCGCTGCGAACGTAAGGATTGCCCCTGGTAGGGGGCCAGTAAGATTGACCCCCCTCTTTCTCGCCCTTATGCTGCCTTGCACAAATTCGTCATGTCATTTTTTGGATCCGCATCCATGACCGCCTCGGGCGCCATCGACGGGACCAGCTTCCAATCGCTGATCCTCAAGCTCCAATCCTATTGGGCGGCGCAAGGCTGCGTCATTCTCCAGCCCTATGACGTCGAGGTCGGGGCCGGAACCTTCCACCCGGCGACGACGCTGCGGGCGCTGGGGCCTAATCCTTGGAAAGCCGCCTATGTGCAGCCTTCGCGGCGCCCATCCGATGGCCGTTATGGCGAGAACCCGAACCGGCTTCAGCACTATTACCAGTTCCAGGTGATCCTGAAGCCCTCCCCCGCCGACAGTCAGGCGCTTTACCTCGGCAGCCTTGAAGCCCTCGGCATCGACACGGCGCTGCACGACATCCGCTTCGTCGAGGATGATTGGGAAAGCCCGACGCTCGGCGCCTGGGGATTGGGCTGGGAGGTCTGGCTCGACGGCATGGAGGTCAGCCAGTTCACCTATTTTCAGCAGGTCGGCGGCATCGAATGCGATCCGGCCTCCACCGAGCTTACCTATGGGCTGGAACGGCTCGCCATGTATGTCCAGGGCGTGGAGAATGTCTACGACCTCGATTTCAACGGGAGAGGCGTCCGCTACGGCGACATCTTCAAGCGCGCCGAGCGTGAATTCTCCGCCTATAATTTCGAACATGCGAACACGGAAAAACTCCTGGCGCATTTCGCCGATGCCGAGACCGAATGTACGGCGCTGGTGGAAAAGAAACTCGCCTTGCCGGCCTATGACCATTGCATCAAGGCCAGCCACTTCTTCAACCTCCTCGACGCGCGCGGCGTGATCAGCGTGACCGAACGCGCCGCCTATATCGGCCGCGTCCGGTCGCTCGCCAAGGCGTGCTGCGAAACTTGGCTTGCGGGGTCCGAACCCGCCGCGCCGGAACTGGCCGGTCGCTGAAAATCATGTCCGAACTTCTCCTTGAGCTTCTGTCCGAAGAAATTCCCGCCCGCATGCAGAGCCGTGCCGCCGAGGATCTGCATCGCCTCGTCGTCGAGGAATTGGGGGCGGCACAGCTTTCCTTCCGCGCGGCGCAAAGCTTCGTCGCCTCGCGGCGGCTCACGCTGGTCGTCGAGGGCCTGCTTGCGTCGCAGCCCGATGTGAAGGAGGAGCGCCGCGGCCCCCGTGTCGGCGCGCCCGAACCGGCGGTCGCGGGCTTCCTGAAATCCGCCGGCATCGCGTCGCTCGCCGAATGCGAGGAGCGTGACACCGGCAAGGGCGTTTTCTACATCGCCCATATCAACCGCGCCGGCAGGCCCACCGCCGAGATTCTGCCGGAGATCCTGCGCAAGGCGATCCTGGCTTTACCCTGGCCGAAATCGATGCGGTTTCCGGCGGCGTCCTTCCGCTGGGTGCGTCCGCTGGCGCAGGTACTCAGCCTTTTCGACGGCAAGGTGCTGCCGCTCGATCTCGATCAGGTTCCGGTCGGCGATACAACGCGCGGGCACCGTTTCCTCAGTTCCAGTTCCATCGCCATCCGCGATTTCGCCGATTACCGGGCGAAGCTCGACGCCGCCTATGTCATGTTCGACCAGACCGCCCGCCGCCAGAAGATCGCCGACGATCTGGCGCTCGCCGCCGCCAAGCACGGGCTTGTGCTGAAGGAGGATGCGGGGCTTCTCGACGAGGTGACGGGGCTGGCCGAGTTTCCGGTGGTGCTGTCGGGCTCGATCGATGCGCGCTTCATGACGCTGCCGCCCGAGGTGCTGACCACCTCGATGCGGGTCCATCAGAAATATTTCGCCCTGACGGAGCCCGATGGAAAGCTCGCTCCCCGCTTCCTCCTGGTCTCCAACAATCTGGCATCCGATGGCGGCGCCGCGATCATCGCCGGCAATGAGCGGGTGCTGCGCGCGAGGCTGGCGGATGCCGAGTTCTTCTGGAACCAGGACCGCAAGATCAAGCTCGAAAACCGGGTGCCGAAACTCGCCGAGCGCATTTTTCATGCAAAGCTCGGGAGCGTCCTCGACAAGGTCGCGAGAGTCGAGGCGCTGGCCGCCGCCATTGCCCCCCATGTCAAGACAGGCGAGATCAACCTCGAACTCGTCCGGCGCGCCGCCCGTCTCGCCAAGGCCGATCTCTCAACCGGCATGGTCGGCGAGTTCCCGGAATTGCAGGGCGTGATGGGCCGCTACTACGCGCTCCACGATCATGAAATGCCGGAAACCGCCGACGCCATCGCCGAACACTACGCGCCTCAAGGCCCCTCCGACCGCTGTCCGACCGCCCCCGTAAGCGTCGCCGTGGCGCTGGCCGACAAGATCGATACGCTGGTGGGCTTCTTCCGCATTGATGAGAAACCGACCGGCTCGAAAGACCCCTTCGCGCTGCGCCGCGCGGCGCTGGGTGTTATCCGGTTGATCCTGGAGAACCGGCTACGGTTGCCGCTGCTGAAGATTTTCGCCAGCGCCGAAGACCTTTTCACATCCGGTTCACGCGGCAGCGAGAAGGCCCTGCTCGACTTCTTCGCCGACCGGCTCAAGGTCCATCTGCGCGAAGACGGTGTGCGGCACGATCTCGTTCAGGCGATCTTCGCCCTGGGCGGCGAGGACGATCTCGTCCGCCTGATGGCGCGGGTGGCGGCGCTCGACGAATTCCTGAAAACCGAGGACGGCGCCAATCTGCTCACGGCCTATCGCCGCGCCTCCAATATCGTCCGTATCGAAGAGAAAAAGGACGGGCAGAGCCATGACGAGGATCCGGATCCGGCACTGCTGCGACTCGACCCCGAACGCGCCGTGTTCGAGCGGCTCGGCGAGGTCGCGTGTTCGAGCGACAGGGCCTTGCAACAGGAAGCTTATGGGGCGGCAATGACGGAACTGGCGCGGCTTCGTCTTCCTCTCGATGAATTCTTTGACAAGGTAACCGTTAATTGCGACGAAGCCGACATCCGGCGAAATCGCTTGCGGCTTTTATCTCATATCCGCCGGGCATTTCACCGTCTCGCTGACTTCTCCCAGATCGAAGGGTAGGTTCCGATGGCGAAGTGGATTTATGGTTTTGGGGACGGCAAGGCCGAAGGCAGTGCCGAGATGAAGGATCTGCTCGGCGGCAAGGGTGCCGGGCTCGCCGAGATGTCCAATCTGGGGCTCCCCGTGCCGCCCGGTTTTACCATCACGACCGGGGTCTGCACGTTCTTCTACGACAATCATAAAACCTATCCGCCTAATCTCACGGAACAGCTCACAGCCGCCCTGGCGCAGCTCGAAGCCAGTTTCGGCTGTCACTTCGGCGACACTGAGAACCCGCTTTTGGTCTCGGTGCGCTCGGGTGCCCGCGCCTCGATGCCGGGGATGATGGATACGGTCCTCAATCTTGGCCTCAACGACCGGACGGTCGAGGGGCTGGCGAAGCGCTCGGGCGATCCGCGCTTCGCCTGGGACAGCTACCGCCGCTTCATCCAGATGTACGGGCAGGTCGTGCTCGGGGTGGAGCACCACCGCTTCGAGGAGCTGATCGACAACCTCAAGCTCGAAACCGGCGCCATTCTCGACACCGATCTCGGCGCCGAGGATTGGCGGAAGATGGTCGCCGCCTACAAGCGCCTCATCGAGGACACGCTCGGCCACCCCTTCCCCGAGGATCCGCAGGAACAGCTTTGGGGCGCCATCGGCGCCGTGTTCGGTTCCTGGATGAATCAGCGCGCCATCACCTATCGCCGCCTGCACGACATTCCGGCCGATTGGGGCACCGCCGTCAACGTCCAGGCCATGGTGTTCGGCAATATGGGCGAGGATTGCGCGACCGGCGTCGCCTTCACCCGCAATCCCTCCACCGGGGATGACGAATTCTTCGGCGAATATCTGATCAACGCCCAGGGTGAGGACGTGGTCGCCGGCATCCGCACGCCGCAGCATCTGACCGTCAACGCCAAGCTGGCCAGCGGCTCCACCCTTCCGGCCATGGAAGAGGTCATGCCCGAGGTCTTCGCCGAGTTGAACGCGATTCGCGGACGGCTGGAACGGCATTACCGCGACATGCAGGATGTCGAGTTCACGGTGCAGCGTAAAAAGCTCTGGATGCTGCAAACCCGGAACGGCAAGCGGACCGCTCCGGCGGCGCTCAAGATCGCGGTCGATATGGTCCGGGACGATCTCATCACCAAGGAAGAAGCGATTCAGCGGATCGAGCCCAATTCGCTCGACCAGCTCCTGCATCCGACGCTCGACCCTCGTGCCGACACGCCGATCCTGGCGCGCGGCCTGCCGGCCTCGCCGGGGGCGGCGTCCGGCATCGTCGTCTTCTCCGCCGAGGAAGCCGAGAAGCTCGCCAGCAAGACCCGCGCCGTCATCCTGGTGCGGATCGAGACCAGTCCCGAGGACATTCACGGCATGCATGCCGCCACCGGCATCCTCACCACCCGAGGCGGCATGACCAGCCATGCGGCGGTCGTGGCGCGCGGCATGGGGCGCCCCTGCGTCGCCGGCGCCGGGGATCTGCGCATCGATTACAAGGCGCAGACGCTGACCGCGCGCGGCATCGTGGTCAAGGCGGGCGACAAGATCACCATCAACGGCTCCACCGGCGAGATCATGCTGGGCGAGGTTCCGACCATCCAGCCGGAGCTTTCCGGCGATTTCGCCGTATTGATGAGCTGGGCCGACGAGGTCCGCCGGATGCGGATCCGCGCCAATGCGGAAACGCCCGAAGACGCCCTGATGGCCCGCCGCTTCGGCGCCGAAGGCATCGGGCTGTGCCGGACGGAGCACATGTTCTTCGCCCCCGAACGCATCCTCACCGTGCGTGAGATGATCATGGCCGACGACACCGCCGGCCGGCGCGTGGCGCTTCAGAAGCTTCAGCCGATGCAGCGCTCGGATTTCAAGGCGCTGTTCTCGATCATGAAGGGCCTGCCGGTAACGATCCGGCTGCTCGACCCGCCCTTGCATGAATTCCTGCCCAAGACTGACGAGGAATTCGCCGATCTGGCCTTGGCGACCGGCAAGGATGTGTCCGCCCTCCGCTTCCGCGCCGGGGTGATGTACGAGACCAATCCGATGCTTGGCCATAGAGGCTGCCGGCTCGGCATCACCTACCCGGAAATCTACGACACCCAGGTCCGCGCCATTTTCGAGGCCGTGGTCGAGATCCTGAAGGAAACCGGAGACCGGATTCACCCCGAAATCATGTTGCCGCTGATCTCCAGCCGGAAGGAATTCGACATCCTGAAACAGGTGGTGGATACCGCCGCCGCCGAGATCACCGCCGCCGCCGGGGTCGATATTCCCTATGAAATCGGCACCATGATCGAGCTGCCGCGCGCGGCCTTGCTCGCCGGCGACATCGCCCAGAGCGCCGAGTTCTTCAGCTTCGGCACCAATGATCTGACCCAGACCACCTACGGCCTGTCCCGCGACGATGTGGCGAGCTTTTTCGGAACCTACCAGAAGCAGAACATCTTCGAGCACGATCCCTTCGTCTCGCTCGACATCGAGGGCGTGGGCGAACTGGTCCGCATCGCCGCCGAGAGAGGCCGGAAAACCCGTCCCGGCATGAAGCTCGGCATCTGCGGCGAGCATGGCGGCGATCCGTCATCGATCCAATTCTGTGAGAAAGTCCGGCTCGATTACGTTTCCTGCTCGCCCTATCGCGTGCCGATCGCGCGTCTGGCGGCGGCACAGGCGACGCTCAGCAGCACCACGGATGCCGGAACGGCCTGACCTGCCTTGGCCCCGCCCCTCTTACCGGCACTTGCTGAAATCCGCCAGGGCGGCAAGGGCGCCCTCGCCTCCGCCCTCGCCCGGCTCGAAATCGCGGGCGAGGCCGCCGACACCCTCGCCCTTCTCGATGAAGCCTATGCCTCGGCGCAAGCGCAGATCGTCGGCATTACCGGCCCGCCCGGCGTCGGCAAGTCGAGCCTGATCGCCGCCCTCATCGGCGCCTGGCGCGCACGCGGGCAGACCGTCGGCGTGATCGCGGTCGATCCATCCTCGCGCCGCTCGGGCGGGGCGCTGCTGGGCGACCGCACCCGGCTCCGCACCGCCCCCGACGATGCCGGCATCTTCGTGCGCTCGATGGCGGCGCGCGACCGTTTGGGCGGGCTCGCCTCCCTCACCCATTCGGCGATGGTGCTGATGCGGGCGCTCTTCGACATCGTCATTGTAGAGACCGTCGGCGTCGGCCAGTCGGAAACCGAGATCGCCGGCTCCGCCGACACGGTCATCCTCTGCCTGCAACCGGGATCGGGCGATACCCTGCAATTCATGAAGGCCGGGATCGTCGAGATCCCGCAAATCATGGTCGTGACCAAGGGCGATCTCGGCGAGGCGGCGGAACGCACCCGCCTCGACGCCCAGGCCATGCTGCGCCTCACCGGCGGCAGCGGCGATGGTGACGGCTGGCAAGTGCCGGTGCTGATGGTCTCGTCGCAGGAGGGCCACGGCATCGACGCCCTCGCCGACGCCACCGCCCGCCATTGGCACTTTCTATCCGAGGGAAACCGGCTGGCGAGACTGCGCCGGGAGCAAGCCCTAAGCTGGCTCACCGATTCCATCCGCGAACGCTGGGGCCGCGAGGGGTTGAAGCGTTTAGGCCACATCACCCTGGCACCGGGAGAGTCACCGTTCCGGCGGATGGCGGAGCTTGCTTTAGGGGGAAGCGAAACAGCCGCACCGAAATAGGTGCCCTTGCTGTTTGTGGTGTGGTGTGGAATTGTTCCATCCTGAAGAGGAAGCCCCATGACGACGATCACGTTCGACACCCACGCTTTCGTAAAACGCCTGATCGCCGCCGGGATGCCGGAACCCCAAGCCGAGGTTCTGGCCGATCAACAAACCAAGCTGATCGACGACAAGCTCGCCACCAAGCACGATTTGGAAATGCTCCGGCTTGCCACCCAAAACGACCTGGAACTCCTGAAGCGCGACCTCACCATCCGCATGGGAACGATTGTCGGCGCCGCCGTCGCCGTTCTCTCGACCCTGATCACGATCCTGCTGCGGTTTCCGGCACCCCATCCCTGAGCCGGAGGATAAAGCATGTCGGACGTTGCCGGGTTTGCCACCAAGGAAGACATCATGCGCCTTGAGGGAAGGATCGGCACAGCGGTCGCCGAGACGCGCGTGGAATTCCTGAAGTGGATTCTCGGCACCATGGCCGCACAGACGGCCTTTCTGAGCGCCATCAAGTTTTTCGGACATTAATCAGGTTTCGAGAACGGAGTGAAGCTGAAAGCCTGATTCGACTCCCGGAGAAATATAAACTGTAACCGTAATCTTACGTTGTCATAAGTTTATGAAAATCAGGGAAAAGAAGCTATGGCGGAAAATATGCTATCGCCGCCGCTGAAATTTTTTTGCAAAGCTCCAGACAATCATTAACAGTATCTCTCGCTGTCTCAGGGGTCATCGGGCGTTTTGCTTTGGTCTTGTCAATAAAAATGGCATATTTTGCCGACGTGTGAGCATATGACCCCCTGGCGTCAGCCAATGTGCGCAACGAATTAGTTAGGCGAATTTCTGTTGTAACATCTATAAATACAGGAGTCAAAGTTCTACGAAGATACGTTAAGGAAAAACCATGATTTTCATGGATTGCCCGTGAGTGCTCTTTTTTTATTTCGTCAATGGCAAGGCGAACTGCATTAAAACACGTCTCCTGCGGAGCGTCCTCGTCATCAACTGAGCAAATACTTTTCCTGTAATACAAAGCCAATGCTAAGAGTGGCCGGGTTACATTTCCGTTAGTTTTCCAAGCATCAATAGCGTTACTCATAACCATCGTTGAAATAACCTCTACAAACTCCTCGAACGCGGCATGAGCAAGCACGCAATATGCTTTTACTACGTGTTCAAAATATTCTGGTTTATGCTCTGGCTGTGCTGGGATAAATTTTGCAATAAAATTAGTGCGTAGGCTCTCGATGTAACCATCAAGTTCGTTCTCTAGTTCATTAATTGTTGCGCTCATGGTAATTAGTTCACTTTCTTTCGACAACAACAGGTATGTCATTAATTGATATGCCTAGTGTAGCGTTAATCATGCTTTGGAATAAACTAAACCTTGTGAAATATCTATCGATGTTTTTCGTAGATGTTTCTATGCTGCTTCTAAAATCACTGTTTTTTGAGCATAACTCCTCAAATGCACTTACAATATTATCCTTTTTGCTTGCGATATCTGTATCTTTGCATCTTGCAAAATAATACACTTGGACTTCATACAGTGCGCGATTAAAGCGGCTTTCCCATCCAGTCAAGTTAAATTTTCGTCCAACCTTATTTTGTGGAAAAATATCCAGCATGATGTTGGTGGCCGTATTAAAATCATTGAATATTGTTTCAATATCTCTGCTAATTGTATCCCAATTTTTGTTTATTTTTGCCATTGCTGCATCAAGAAATGGCATCAAGTTGCCATCATATTCTTTCCCGTACAGCGTAAATGCAATAAACCTAAGAAGTATCTCGGCATCTCGCAGTCGTGCATCCGGACCATCTAAACGTAATACCCTATGAAGAGGGATGATAGTATTTGTACTTTCGATAATAAAATCAGCGAATGGTCCTCTATTAAGTACCTGCCGCAACTCCTGGGAAGATAGTGGAACAGATGCTGCGTTAAGACGATAAAAAATATCATAGAGAACGCCGACATCTGCATAATTAGAAATAATTGTGCAGCGAATGTCTGCGTTTAAGAGTTCTCGTTGGATGTCGCTTTCCTTGCCGTCCTCAGTTAATTCGTCAAAGCCTTTTCCATTTAAGTCTTTTAATGTTTTGAGAGAGCGTAATTTTGGGCTATCCCAAAATTGAAATTTGTCACTATTTGTGTATCCAGCCACAGAAAGCAGTCTCTGCTTGCCATCAATAACAATGAAAGAGCCCTTTTTCTCGCGGTCTTCGGCCAACACGATTTCGGGAACGGGAACGCCGATTAGCAATGATTCGATAAGCTTGCTACGTTTTTCGTCGTTCCAAGCGTTGCGTCGTTGAAATTTTGGGTTTAATTCGATATTTCCACGATCAATCTGACGAACTATCGTCTCAACTGTCCAGTCTCTGGAGAACACTACGAGAGAACGTGGCTCCCGAACAGAGACCTCTTCCTCTAGCTCTTCGTTCCAGTTTGTTTCGTTTGAGTTTTCCAAGGACAAAATTCCTCTGCGTACAAATTAAACAAGCGTTCTCAGATAAGCTCACGGCGGTTCATGTTTTCACTACCCCATGCAACTCTTCACATGACAGTTCCCCGATCGAATGATCGCGCAATCACGCTTCGTCCGCGCTCTTCATGGTCATGATCTACGCCCCAAAATCAAAACCGCGCCCAATCCGGCTTGACCGGCTGCACTCTGGTTTCCCCCGCCAGAAGCGGTTCTCCGGAGGAGGCGGCTTCCTCGATCGCGTCGAGGCGGAGGATGGCCAAAGCGAGGCCGTCGCGGCCGGAGCGGATTTCGCCGGCTTCGCGGCTGCCCAGCATCACCGGTGCCCCGGAGGCGGGGAGCGGGCCGGTGAGGCGGACGGGGATGAGGCGCTTCTTGACGAGGCCGCGGTATTTGGTGCGGGCGGTCAGTTCCTGGCCGACATAGCAGCCTTTTTTCCAATCGACACCGTTCAGTTCGTCGAAGCCGGCCTCCAGCAAGTGGGTCTTATCGATGTCGAGATCGCGGCTGCCGTCCGGAACGCCGAGTTCCAGGCGCAGGAGGTCATAGGCGGCGGGATCGGCCTCCTCAAAGCCCAACGCCGCCAGGGACGCGGGATCGGGCAGCAACAGGCGGGCGCCCAGGGCGACAAGCCTCGGATCGGTGAAGGCGAGACCCTCACCGAATTTCCGCGCGGAGCCCGGTTCCGTGGGAAGTTCGAGTGCCGCCAGCGCCCCTTCACCGAAGGCGGCGGCGACCTTGAATCCGGCTTCCTCGATGCTCACCGCCGCGCGCAGCTTATAGAGGCTGAGGCGCCGCTTCAGATCGGCCAGTCGCACCGCCTCGGCATCGAGGAGAAAAGCCCCGTCGAATTCGGCGATAAAGAAATCATGCAGGTATTTGCCCTGCGCCGTGAGCAAGGCCGCATGCACCGCCCGCTCCGGCGAAACCTTCTCGACATCGTTCGAGACCAAGCCTTGCAGGAAATGCCGCGCATCCGCCCCGGCAACGCTCAGCAGACCGCGCTCCGCCAGAACGGTAAAATACTTCTTTCCCATCGAATCCGCCTCCCGCTTTCCCCTCCAAAAATAAGGGTTCAGCAGCGAACATCAAGGAAATCAGCGGATATCAAGAAAAATGGCCTCCCCACTGAAACGGGGGAGGCCATTTGAGGTAGCGAGCCGGAAGGGAGGAAGACCAACTCGACCGTAAGTCAAAGGGAGGAGATATACGCGGTACTTTAGGCAGCCTTGCGGACGAGCGAGACGGTCTCGTTGACGCGGGCGCTCACCGGGGCGATCGCCTCGTTAGCGAGCTTCACGCCGAATTCACCGAGCTTGCTCGAATCGGTCAGCAGCTTTTCGAAGCTGGCCTTGCTGTAATCGGTCTGCAGCGTCACCAGATCCGTAACGCTCTTGGCGCTGATCGCGGCCTTGGTTACGGCGGCGGCGCTTTCGAGGGAAGCTTGGGTCAACGCCACGACTTGCTTGGAGAATTCTTCGAAGCCCTTCGTGAGAACGGCCTGGGACTCCATCATGGCGTCGTAATTCGCCTTGTAGTACTCGGAAATCTTTTCGAGATCGGGTTCGAATTTGCCAACAGCCATCAGGGCCTCCATCATCATGGTTTCGATTATGCTGCGCTGCAACATGACCAGAAGATAGGGGCCGCCCATTTTTACGTCAAGAAGAATTTGCTGCACCGCAACAAATTTCTTCGCATTGCAACATTTGTCTATTTTTACCGGTCGAGAACGGCATCCCACCACCAGAATCCAAGCGCCAAAATGATGAACCCCATGGCAAAAGTGGCGCCGACCTTCTATATCGGACCTATCCGATCCTTGAACCCAGGCATCAAGAACAGAGAACATGTCGCCCGCAGCCGAATTGGTCCTGCCTTACACCGATGAGATCGCTTCACGCACCGCCCCGGTCTATGAGCGGCTGAAGCGGGTTGTGCCCGCGATCGAGTGGCCGTTCTTCGCGCCCTATGTGGATGCGATCCAGCGGCTGAAGCGTGAGCGCAACGCCGTCATCCTCGCGCACAACTACCAGACGCCGGAGATCTTCTACGGCGTCGCCGACATCGTCGGCGATTCCCTGGCGCTGGCGCGCGAAGCCGCCAAGGTCGAAGCCGACATCATCGTGATGTGCGGCGTGCATTTCATGGCGGAAACGGCAAAGCTTCTCAATCCGCAAAAGATGGTGCTCATTCCCGACGCCAAGGCCGGATGCTCGCTGGCGGAATCGATCACCGGCGCCGATGTGCGGCTTCTGCGGGAGCGCTATCCGGGCGTTCCGGTCGTCGCCTATGTCAACACCTCGGTCGAGGTGAAGGCCGAAACCGATATCTGCTGCACCTCGGGCAATGCGGTGGCGGTGGTGGAATCGCTGGGTGTCGATCGGGTGATCATGATCCCGGACCAGTATCTGGCCCGGAACGTGGCGGCACAGACCAAGGTCGAGATCATCGCCTGGCACGGCGCCTGCGAGGTCCATGAGCGCTTCACCGTCGAGGACATCCGCCAATACCGCTTGAACAATCCGGGCATCGTCGTGCTGGCGCATCCGGAATGCACGCCGGAAGTGGTGGCCGAGGCCGATTTCACCGGCTCCACCGCCGGCATGGCCGGTTGGGTGGACAAGCATCACCCGGCCAAGGTCGTGCTGGTGACGGAATGCTCGATGAGCGACAACGTCGCGGCCCAGCATCCCGAAACCGAATTCATCCGCCCCTGTAATCTCTGCCCGCACATGAAGCGGATTACCCTGCCCAAGATCTTGGATTCGCTGTTGAATCTGCATGACGAGGTGACGCTGGACCCAGCACTTACCGAGCGGGCACGGCGATCGGTCGAGCGCATGGTCGATCTGCGGACGTGATGACCGCTCCTCCCGCCGAAGAAGTTGAAGCCGGCGCTGTCGTCATCGGCGCCGGCATCGGCGGGCTGGCCACCGCCCTGGCCCTGGCTGCCCGCCCGGAGATGCGGCGCGGAGGCCGGCCCTCCTCCATTCTCCTGATCGCCCGCTCCCCCTTGTCGGAGGGGGCCGCCAGCGCCTGGGCTCAAGGCGGGATCGCGGCGGCGCTCGGCGAGGATGACGGCCCCGCCTTGCATGAGGCCGACACGATCGCGGTCGGCTGTGGCACCAATGATCCCGAGATTGTACGGCTGGTGACTTCGGGCGCCCGCGCCGCGATCGAACGCCTGGAGGCGCTCGGCCTTCCCTTCGACCGCACGGTATCGGGCGGCTTGTCTTTCGGGCGGGAAGCCGGCCATTCGCGCCGCCGCATCGTTCATGCCGGCGGCGACCGCATCGGCATGGAACTGGTCCGGGTGCTGGGCGAAGCGCTGCGCCGGCAGGAAGGGGTTTCCCTGATCGAAGGCGTGGCCGCCGAGGAAATCCTGGTTCGGGATGGGACGGTTCAGGGGTTGCTCGGGCGCCGCGAAGACGGACGGGCGCTGTTCCTGCGGACGGGAGCGGTGATCCTGGCGACGGGCGGCATCGGCGGGCTCTATGACCGGACCACCAACCCGGTTTCCGCCTGCGGTGACGGGCTGGCCATGGCGGCGCGCGCCGGAGCGGTCATCGCCGATGCGGAATTCGTCCAGTTTCATCCGACGGCGCTCGATATCGGTGTCGATCCGATGCCGCTCGCCACCGAGGCCCTGCGCGGCGAGGGCGCCTTCTTCGTCGATGATCTGGGCCGGCGCCTGATGACCGATGTCCATGCCGATGCCGATCTGGCGCCGCGCGATATCGTCGCCCGCGCGGTCTGGCACAGGCGGAGCGAAGGCCACACCGTCTATCTGGATTGCCGGGCGATCGGCGCCGGCTTCGCCAAACGCTTCCCCACGGTCTTCGCCTCCTGCATGAACCGGGGCATCGATCCGGTCCATGATCTCGTCCCGATCGCCCCCGCCGCGCATTACCATATGGGCGGCGTCAAGGTCGATGCGCGCGGACGCAGCACGATCGAGGGGCTCTGGGCCTGCGGCGAGGTCGCCTCGACCGGTCTGCACGGCGCCAACCGCCTCGCCAGCAATTCCTTGCTGGAAGCCCTGGTCTTCGCCCCGCTGGTGGCGGCGGATGTCGCCCAGGCTTCCCATTTTTCCCAGGCTTCCCGCCTTCCTCAGGCATTCGTCCCGCCCCCCTTCTCCGCTTCATCGCCACCGGACGATCCCGAACGCACAGCCCGCCTCCGCGCGCTGATCGGGTCCGGGCTCGGCGTCGTGCGCGACGGCGCGGTGATGCGGTGGACTTTGGGCCTGCTTGCCGAGATCGAGCGCGAGGGACCGCTTTCGCTGGCGACCCGGAACCGCCTGACGGTGGCAAGGCTTGTCGGCGCCTCGGCCCTGGCGCGGGAGGAAAGCCGCGGCAGCCATTACCGCGCCGATTTCCCGGAAACGTCAGAGGCTTGGCGGCACCGGACCTTCATCACCCTCGCCGAAGCCGACCGGATCGCCGGGGTAGCCCCGGTGGATAAAAAAAGCTAGCAGGTGGAAAATAAAGAATGAGCGAAACCGCCCTCAGACCGCCTCGCGCCCCGTCATTCCTGGCCCTGTCACATCTGGCCCCGATGCCGGCTTTGCTGGCCGAACCGCCGGTCCGGGCAGCACTCCTTGAGGATCTGGGGCTCGCGGGCGACATCACCACCGAGGCGGTCGTTCCCGCCGACGCGCATGCCAGAGCGGCCTTCACCGCAAGGCGGCCCGGAACCGTCGCCGGCCTCTTCTGTGCCGAGACCGCGTTCCGGCTTCTCGATCCGGCTTTGGTCTTTACGACGCTCCTCCCCGATGGCAGCGCGGTCGAAGCCGGAGATGTCGTCGCCACCATCGCCGGCCCGGCCCGCCCGATCCTCACCGGCGAGCGCGTGGCTCTCAATTTTCTTTGCCATCTTTCCGGAGTCGCAACCGAGACGGCCCGGCTCGTCGCCGCCGTGGGCGGGCACAAGGCCCGTATCTGCTGCACCCGCAAGACCACGCCCGGCCTGCGCGGGCTGGAGAAATATGCGGTGCGGGCCGGCGGCGGGGTCAATCACCGCTATGGGCTCGACGACGCGATCCTGATCAAGGACAATCACATCGTCGCCGCCGGCGGCATCCGCCCGGCGATCGAGGGGGCGCGGCGCCGGATCGGCCATCTGATCAAGATCGAGATCGAAGTCGATACGCTGGAGCAACTCGAAGAGGTTCTGGCCGTCGGTGCCGATGTGATCCTTTGCGACAACATGCCGCCCGCCACCCTGCGTCAGGCGGTCGAGCGCATCGGCGGGCAGGCGATCGTCGAAGCCTCGGGGCAAATCCGCCCGGAAACGGCCGCCGCCATCGCCGCCACCGGGGTGGATTACATCTCCGCCGGCTGGATCACCCACAGCGCCCCCGCATTGGATTTCGGTCTCGATTTCGCGTGACGGCAATAAAGCGATAAAGCGATATTGTCATCGCCGAAGCTGTAAAATGCCCTATCCTGTATTTGGCGGGCTTGTCCGTATTGGGATTTGAGGAGGAACGCCGTTGTCTGCCGCCATCCTGACGCGTTGTCTTCCGGTCTTGGCCCTCCTCGCCCTTCCCCATAGTGCCGTGGCGGAAACGGCTCAAAAGCACGTCGAGGCGCCGCCCGCCCATATCAAGGGACGAGCGCTGCCGGACAGCTTCGCCGAACTGGCGCGGCAGGTGGGGCCGGCGGTCGTCAACATATCGACCACGCAAACCCTCCCCGATACCACCGGCGAGAAGGAAACCGGCGATTTGACGCCGTTTCCGCCAGGATCGCCCTTCAACGACTTCTTCCGCGACTATTTCGGGCGCGGCGGCGGCGGCCAGCCCTCTCAGGTCCAGTCGCTGGGTTCGGGCTTCGTCATCGATCCGTCCGGGCTCATCGTCACCAACAACCACGTCATCGCCGGCGCCGACGAGATCAATGTGATCCTCAGCGACGACACCAGCCTCAAGGCGCAGGTGGCCGGGCGCGATCCGGTGACCGATCTGGCCCTGCTCCGGGTCACGCCGAAATCCCCGCTGCCCACCATCGCCTGGGGCGATTCGAACCGGGCCGAAGTCGGCGATTGGGTTGTGGCGGTCGGCAATCCCTTCGGCCTCGGCGGCTCCGTCACCGCCGGCATCGTCTCCGCCCGCGCGCGCGACATCCATGCCGGCCCCTATGACGATTTCCTTCAGACCGATGCCCCGATCAACCGCGGCAATTCAGGCGGGCCGCTCGTCAACCTTTCCGGCGAGGTCATCGGCATCAACACCGCGATCTTCTCGCCGACGGGCGGCTCGATCGGAATCGGCTTCGCCATTCCTTCCACGCTCGCGCGTTCGGTGATCGAGCAGCTGCGGATCAGCGGCAAGGTCGAGCGCGGCTGGATCGGCGTCCACATCCAGCCGGTCACCCCGGACATCGCCGACAGTCTCGGGCTCGACCGACCGCGCGGCGCGCTCGTGACCGACGTCGATCCGAACGGCCCCGCCGCCAAGGCCAAGCTGATGCCCGGCGACGTCATCCTGAGCTTCGACAACAAACCGATCGAGCGGAGCCGCCTGCTGCCTCGGGTCGTGGCCGACAGCCAAGCCAACCACATCGTGCGCCTGGCGCTGTGGCGGGATGGCCGGGACGTGACCGCCGATATCAAGGTGGGGGCACTGGGCCAGGAACAACCCGCCGCCTCGCCCCAGCCCACGGGTCAGCAGCAAAAGGAAATTCCGACGCTCGACGTGCTCGGCATGGCGCTCGCCAAGATCACCCCCGATCTCCGCCGCGATCTGGAGCTCTCCGAGACCTCCGAAGGCGTCGCCGTCATCGATGTTCAGGAAAACTCGGTCGGGGCCAAGCACGGCGTTCTTGCCGGCGACATCATCACCGCACTGGGCCGGGAAGCCGTCGCGACACCCGAACAAATTGCCGAGCGCATAACCGCCGCGCGCAAGACGGGAAGGAAATCAATTCTCCTGCACATTGAAAGAGATGGCGAATCTCAGTTTCTTGCCTTACCATTGTAATTAAATACTTACAGATAAGCCACAAGCACACATATTATCTGATAATTGCGTAACTAATAGGATTAATTTGCAATTAATACAATCATATTACGTACCACCCGAAAGGACTATGGGTGTTACTCACCATAGTCATTGCCATGAAGAATAATTAACTATATTGTCTGGCGGTTCGTTCGTGAAAATCATTGTCTGGCGAGCCCCTTCGCGAATGCGGGGCGAAAGCAGACTTTATTGAAGGGAGCCATTGGAATGGCCAGGACCGACGAGTTTAAAGCCCCCGGAACATCCGAAGCCGCCGAGAAAAATATCTCGACCGCCGAAAAAAACGTCTCGGCCGCCGAGGAAACCGTCTCGTCCGCCGAGGACAAGATCTTGGGTAAAGGCGCTCGCGCCGGTATCGACGAACCAAAGTCCCGCAGGGCTGCCGAATCCCTCGAGGAAAACATCGAGTCCGCCGAGGAAAAAGCCTTGGGTAAAGGCGCTCGCGCCGGTATCGACGAGCCAAAGGCCCGCAGGACTGCCGAATCCTTCGAGGAAAACATCGAGTCCGCCGAGGAAAAAGCCTTGGGTAAAGGCGCTCGCGCCGGTATCGACGAGCCAAAGGCCCGCAGGGCTGCCGAATCCCTCGAGAAAAACATCTTATCTGCCCAGAAGGGCATCCTGTCCGCCCAGAAAGATATCCTGGGCAACGGCGCTGTTCCGGGTTTCGAGCCGCTGCTTCAAGCCAGCAACAAGCTTTTCGAGGCATGGCTGGCCGTCAGCAATGAACTTTTGGAATTCGGACGGAACCGGCTTGACCGCAGCATTGAAATAAACAAGGCGATTGCGCAGTCCGGCAACATCAAGGAAGCGCTCGACCTGCAAACGAAATACACGCACAACGCGGTGCAGGACTATATGAGCGAAGTGAACAAGATCGCCGATCTCAGCACGCGCGGCCTCTTCGACAGCTTCACGCCACTGCGGAAGGCGCAGGCAAGCGCCAGCACCGCGATTACGTCCCAGCGGTCGCATGCACATCATGTGGAAGCGGCGGCCTAATACCAGACTAGCCCGGATCGAGCGGGATGTTGTCGATGAGTCTGGTATTCTCAAGCCAAGCCGCCGCTAGGATCCGCGCTTTCCGATCGAGCGCGGCCAGCGGTTCCAGCGTCGAGGCATCGCAGATTTCCAGATAGTCGATACGGGTGAAGCCGCTCTCGGTGAGAGCGGCTTTTCCGGCTTCGAGTTCGGTGGCGATATCGGCGCCTTCCGAACCGACACGCCGGGCGATGCGTTCCAGGATTTGGATCAGCCCCGCCGCTTGGCTCCGCTGTTCGGCGGAGAGATAGCGGTTGCGGGACGACATCGCGAGCCCGTCCGCCTCCCGCACCGTCGGCACCCCCTCGATCACCACCGGGATGTCGAGATCGAGCACCACGCGGCGGATCACCTGAAGCTGCTGATAGTCCTTTTCACCGAAACAGGCGAGATCGGGGCCTGCCTGGAGGAGGAGCTTGACCACCACCGTCGCCACCCCGGCGAAATGGCCCGGCCGCAGGCGCCCACAGAGCCCTTCGGCGACCTTCCCCGCCGTCACCACGGTGGCAAAGCCCGGAGGATACATCGCCTCAGCCGAAGGCGCGAAGAGCACGTGGCACCCTGCCCCCTCAAGCATCGCCGCATCCGCCGCCTCGGCGCGCGGGTAGCGCGAAAAATCCTCATTGGGACCGAATTGCGTCGGATTGACGAAGATGCTCGCCACCACGCGATCGCAGCTTTGCAGCGCATGGCGGACCAGGGTCAAATGCCCCTCATGCAGCGCCCCCATGGTCGGCACCATGCCGACCCGAAGCCCCTGCTTTCGCCAGGACGCCACCCGCGCCCGCAAGGCGGACACGCCACGGATGATTTCAAATGCGGTATCGTCGCTCATGAGCGCGGTCTACCCCATTGAGGCCGGCTCGGCAAGATCGGCCCCGCAAGATCAGCCGCCTTGACGCCACCCTCTCCACTGCCTAGCTTTCCTTCAGGCATTTGCAGAGCGAGGTTCCCCCATGTACCGGCACCTATCCAGGCGCGGCTTCCTATCGACGACAGCGCTGGCCGGAGCGGGGCTTTTTGCAGGCGCGCGCGCGGCCTCGGCGCTGACCCTGGCGCCCATGGATGCCGAGGCGCATCGGCTCTTCATGGACCGGTGCAAGATCAAGGGCGATGCCTATCACCAATCCCTGCTGGCGGAGGCGAAGGCGAAGCTTTCGGGAACCGTCAGCGAAAAGGAAATGCAAGCGGCTCTGGCCGGGCTGACCTGCCCCGTCTGCGGCTGCCCGGTCGCCACGAGCTGATATGCGGCTGCATCTTCTGACCTGGGAGGAGACCGATGCTTATCTCCGGCAATCCTCCGGCATCATCATCCCGATCGGCTCCACCGAGCAGCACGGACCGAACGGCCTTATCGGCACCGATGCCATCTGCGCCGAGACCATCGCCCTGCGCGTCGGCGATGAGACCGGCGCCCTGGTCGGCCCCACCATCAATGTCGGCATGGCGCAGCACCATCTGGGATTTGCCGGCTCGATCACGCTGCGCCCGACGACGCTGATCGCCGTCATCCGGGATTATGTGGGCTCGCTCGCCCGCCACGGCTTCACCCGCTTCTATTTCTTGAACGGGCATGGCGGCAACAGCGCCCCCTTGAGCGCCGCCTTCTCCGAGATTCATGCCGAGACTTCCCTGCTGCCGGGCGGGAACGGCACCGCGCTGCGCTTCACGGTGAAAAACTGGTGGCAGACGCAATCGGTCAAGGCGCTGGCCGACGAACTTTATGGCATTCACGAAGGCAGCCACGCCACGCCGAGCGAGGTCTCGGTCACCCAATACGTCTATCCCGAGGCGATCAAGAGCCCGAAGCCCGGCCCGGCCCCGACTGTGGTCACGGGCTTCGCCGACGCCGCGGATTTCCGGCGGCGCTATCCCGATGGCCGCATGGGCTCCGACCCTGGCCTTGCTTCACCGGAGCATGGGGCCAGGTTCGTCGCCGCCGCCGCCGCCGAAATCAGCGCCGATTATCGCCGGTTTCTGACGGAGGCGTGAGCGCCGTCAGAGGGAAAGGAATGAAGGGCTGCCAGAAAGCCTGCGCCATCTTGATCCAGGGAAGCGGCGAGAACAGGGCCAAGCCGCCCATACCGAGAGGCCCGCTCATCTCCAGATAATCATTCACCGCCCGGAAGTTCGGGGTGGCGCGCAGCGTGATCGCCAGATACTCGGCCCCTTCTTCGGGCCGGCTCCGATGCGCGATCTCGATATCGAGATTGGGCAGCTTCGCGATCGCTCTGGTGTCTTTGGGCAAGATCTCGTCCATGGGCTTCGCCTCCGTTCGGGGAGCGCTACTTCTTCCCTGTTTCGAGACAGGATTCAAGCCTGTCGGCGAGCCGCGTCATCATGGCGAAATATTGATCCGGCCCCTCCGGCAGGTCGGAGCCGATTTCGTCCAGCGCCGCGGTCCCGGCCTTGGTGCCGGCGATCAGGGTGCGGACCAGCCCCGGTTCGAACTGGGTTTCGCTGAAGACGCAGGCGGCACCGCTGGCGGCGATCTTCCGGCGGACTTCCCCGACCCTCCTGGCGCCGGGCTGGTTTTCCGGATGCACGGTGATGGAACCCACCGCCATCAGGCCGTAGCGCTTTTCGAAATACTGATAGGCGTCATGGAAGACGATGAAAGGCCGTCCCTGGACCGGCGCCAGCTTCCCCGCCAGCGTCCGGTCGAGTGCCTCGATCCGGACGGTCAGCGCCTCGCCGTTCCGCCGATAGGCCTCGGCATCGGCGGGATCGGCTTCGCTCAGGCTGGCCACGATCACCCGCACCATTGCCTTCGCGTTCTCGGGATCGAGCCAGAAATGCTCGTCCTTGCCGGAAAGCGCGCCGGTATCGGCTTCGCCTTCCTCCTCGTCTTCCCAGAGGCCGCCGGTGCGGGCATTCAGGAGCGACACCCCCGGCATCACCGCCAGCTCCACGACATGCGCGCGGCCCCCAAGCGCCGCCAGGGGCTTGTTCAGGAAGGTTTCAAGGATGGGGCCGATCCAGAAGATCACCTCGGCATGCTGAAGCCGGACCGCATCGCTCGGCCGCAAGCTGTAGGAATGCGGCGAGGCCGCTCCGCGCAAAAGCAGCTCCGGCTTCCCCACCCCGGCCATGACCCCCGCCACCAGCGAATGCAGCGGCTTGACGGTGGCAAGCACCGAAGGCGCGGCTAACGCCGGCATAGCGGCGAAAAGCGCCAGAGCCAGCGCTGGCAGCCTCCAATAATTCGATCTCTTCATGGCGCCGCTTAATCCTTCCCCAGCAATTCTCGTTTTAGCCCGTCATTTAGAACCGGGCGGGACATAAGTGGTGCGTCCTTCGAGACGGCCCTCAAGGGGGCCTCCTCAGGATGAGGGCTTTTCTCAATGCCATTACCAATGCACCTCATCCTGAGGAGCGGCCCTCTTGGCCGCGTCTCGAAGGACGCGGGATGCTTTTGCAGCAAGGACAAGGCGCTGGCCTCTCGGCCAAAGTAGGAATTGCACATCTTCCCCCGTTCACATGCCCAAGCTAGGATGTTATATCATTGCGAAACTTATGGCGCAATATCGAGGATGAACCATGGCCGAGGCGATCCCCAATCTGCCCTTTCATACCGCCCCCTTTCATACCGAGGGGCACGATCATCATCTTTGCGTGTTCAGCGCGCTTGGCCGTGCCGAGGCCTTGTGCCACGAGCGAGGCACAAGGCTGACGGAATTGCGGCGGCAGGTGCTGGAACTGGTCTGGCGCAGCCATGCCCCGATCGGCGCCTATGAGATCCTCTCGGCGCTTCAGCCGAACCATCCCGGCGCCGCCCCACCCACGGTCTACCGGGCGCTGGAATTCCTGGTCGAGAACGGGCTCGTCCACCGGATCGAATCCCTCAACGCCTATGTCGGCTGCGACCGCCCGGACAAGGTTCATATCAGCCAGTTCCTGATCTGCACCCTCTGCGGCACCGCCGCCGAGCTTGCCGATCCAGCGATCGCACAGGCGGTCGCCTCTCAGGCCGAGGCCCTGGGCTTCCTCATCCAAAGCCAGACCATCGAGCTTCGCGGGCTCTGTCCCGCCTGCCGCCAGAAAGCAGCAAGCTCCTGATGGAAGAAGAAGATTTGATTCCGCTCGCCGAGCTTAGCCATGTCAGCCTGCGTTATGGCGCGGATTTGGTGCTGGAGGATGTATCGTTGTGCGTGGATGCAGGCGAGATCGTCACGGTGATCGGCCCGAACGGCGCCGGGAAATCGACGCTGCTGCGGGTGCTTCTGGGCCTGATCCGCCCGGATCAGGGAATTGCCGCCCTGCGCCCCTCGATCCGGGTCGGCTATGTGCCGCAGCGCCTCCACGTCGATCCCACGCTGCCGCTCGATGTCCGTGGTTTCCTGGCACTGGCCCGCGACCGGGAGTCCCGCCGGCATCCCTTCGATCCGGTGGCGATCCTGGCTGAAGTCGCGGCGGAGGCTCTGGCCGGCCGCCCGGTGCAATCCCTTTCCGGCGGCGAGTTGCAACGCGTGTTGCTGGCCCGGGCGCTTTCCCGCAATCCCGACCTTCTGGTGCTGGACGAACCGGCGCAGGGCATCGATGTCGTCGGGCAGGCGGAGTTCTTCACGCTGATCCGGCGCCTGCGCGACCGGCGCCATTGCGGGGTGCTTCTGGTCTCCCATGATCTGCTTATGGTGATGGCGGCGGCGGATCGCGTCATCTGCCTCGACCGCCGGATCCGCTGCGCCGGCAGCCCGGAAGCGGTGTCCCACGACCCGGCCTATCACGCGCTTTTCGGGCCGGCAGCCGCCGCCCTCGCCCGCGTTTATGCGCAGCAGCGGAAAGACTGAACCATGAATGATTTCGTGTTGCGCGCGCTGCTCGCCGGCATCGGCGTCGCCGCCGTGGCGGGGCCGCTCGGAGCCTTCGTGGTGTGGCGGCGGATGGCCTATTTCGGCGATGCGCTGTCGCATTCGGCGCTGCTCGGCGTGGCGCTCGGATTTTTGCTCGGCGTCAATCTGACCGTGGCCGTGGTGGCGCTCTGCCTCGCCCTCGCCCTGCTCCTCGTCGCATTGCAGCATCAGCGCCAGATCGCGGGCGACACCTTGCTCGGGATCATGGCGCATGGCTCGCTGTCGCTGGGCCTTGTCGCCCTCTCTTTCATGGAGCGGGTCCGGGTCGATCTGGTCGGCTATCTGTTCGGCGACATCCTCGCGGTAACGACCGCCGATATCGCCTGGATCTATGGCGGCGGTGCCTTCGTTCTGGTGGCGCTGGCGCTGATCTGGCGGCCACTCCTGGCGATGACCGTGCATGAGGAACTGGCGCAGGTCGAGGGCGTCGATATCAAGGCGACGAGAGCCGCTTTCATGCTGCTGGTGGCGCTCGTGATCGCGGTGGCGATGAAAATCGTCGGCATCATCTTGATCACCTCGCTCCTGATCCTGCCGGCGGCTGCGGCGCGGCGCCTGTCGAAGCGGGCGGAACAGATGGCGATCCTCGCCGGGGTTTGCGGCGCCGTCGCGGTGACGCTGGGTATCCTGGCCTCGCTGCAATGGGACACGCCGACGGGCCCGTCGATCGTGCTGGCGGCGGTGGCGCTATTGGCGCTCACCGCCGTCGCTCCGGCATTGGCAAAGCTTATTCAGCCGCGTCCTTGCCCTCGACTACCTCATAGATAGTGCCGCCCTTTTCGAGGAACTCGCGGGACTTCTCGTCCATTCCCTGCTCTATGAGTTCCTTCTGGGCGATGTCGCGCACCTCCTGCGAGATCTTCATCGAGCAGAATTTCGGGCCGCACATCGAGCAGAAATGCGCGAGCTTGGCGCCTTCCGCCGGCAGGGTGCGGTCGTGGAATTTCTCCGCCGTCTCCGGGTCGAGGGAGAGGTTGAACTGGTCGCGCCAGCGGAATTCGAAGCGCGCCCGCGACAACGCGTCGTCCTGAAGCCGGGCCGAGGGATGGCCCTTCGCCAGATCCGCCGCATGGGCCGCGATCTTGTAGGTGATGACGCCGATCTTCACATCGTCGCGGTCGGGCAGGCCCAGATGCTCCTTCGGCGTGACGTAGCAAAGCATCGCCGTGCCGAACCAGCCGATCATGGCGGCGCCGATGCCGCTGGTGATGTGGTCGTAGCCGGGAGCGATGTCGGTGACCAGCGGCCCCAGCGTATAGAAGGGCGCCTCGCCGCAGAGTTCGAGCTGCTTTTCGACATTCTCCTTGATGAGGTGCATCGGCACGTGGCCCGGTCCCTCAATCATGACCTGGACATCATGCTTCCAGGCGATCTTGGTGAGTTCGCCCAGGGTTTCGAGTTCGGCGAATTGCGCCGCGTCATTGGCATCGGCATTGGAGCCCGGCCGGAGCCCGTCGCCGAGCGAGAACGCCACGTCATAGGCGCGCATGATCTCGCAGATTTCCTCGAAGCGGGTATAGAGGAAATTCTCCTGGTGATGGGCCAAGCACCATTTGGCCATGATCGAGCCGCCGCGCGAGACGATGCCCGTGACCCGGTTGGCGGTCAGCGGGATATAGGAGAGCCGCACCCCGGCATGGATGGTGAAATAATCCACCCCTTGCTCGGCCTGCTCGATCAGGGTGTCGCGGAAGACTTCCCAGTTCAGATCCTCGGCGATGCCGTCCACCTTTTCCAGTGCCTGATAGATCGGCACCGTGCCGATCGGCACCGGCGCGTTGCGGATGATCCATTCGCGGATGGTATGGATATGGCTGCCGGTCGAGAGATCCATGACGGTGTCGGCACCCCAGCGGATGCCCCAGACCATCTTGTCCACCTCCTCCCCGACCGAGGAGGTGACGACCGAATTGCCGATATTCGCGTTGATCTTCACCAGGAAATTGCGGCCGATGATCATCGGCTCGGCTTCCGGATGGTTGATATTGGCGGGAATGATCGCCCGCCCGCGCGCCACCTCGTCGCGCACGAATTCCGGTGTGACCAGCGCCGGGATCGCGGCGCCGAAGCTTTCGCCGCCCCTCGATGCCAGAAGCGTCTCACGTCCGAGATTCTCGCGGATCGCCACATATTCCATCTCGGGCGTGACGATGCCGGCGCGGGCATAGGCCATCTGGGTGACGGCACGCCCCGGCTTGGCGCGCAAGGGGCGCCGGGCGGCGCGGTCGAAGCGGGGGACGGAACTCTGCTCGCCGGGCTGAAGCCCGTCATCCTCGGGCCGGGAGGCGCGGCCTTCGCCCGGCTCCACATCGCCCCGCGCCTCGATCCATTTTCTCCTCAAGGGCGGCAGCCCCGCCTGGATGTCGATCGCTACGGCGGGATCGGTATAGGGGCCGGAGGCATCATAGACCCGAACCGGCGGCTCCTTGGCCGAGGGCGCCAGATCGATCTCGCGCATCGCCACGCGAAGATCGTCATGGAGCCGGCCCCCGACATGAATCTTGCGCGAGGACGGCAACGGCCCGGTCGAGACGGAGAAGCTCTTGTTCGATCCTTCAGGCATGGCGCACTCCATTGAGGGCGATCCGGAAGGCGGCGGCGATGGAAGAGGAACCCGGCGCCCGGCGCCGAAAGCGATCCATCCCTACGCCGGCATGACCCCGGATCAGGTTCGAAGGGTTCCCACGCCGCCGGAAACGGCCTCCCCTCCGGATCGAAGGTAAAGGACCGCCGGCAAATGGTATCTCAGCCTCCTGACGAGGCTCCCCTTGGCGAGGGCCAGTATCCGGGTGGAAGCCGGCCCCCGTCAAGTGCCGTGCGGAGAATTACCGACCGGCCCCAACGCAAAGGCGAGGCGATGTTGTCGTGAAGCAATCAGCGCGCGCTCGGGATTGCGGCGGGCCGCAGCAAATGCTCGAAAGCTTCCAGCGGCACGGGCTTGCTGAACAGATATCCCTGGCAGATCAGGCAGCCGTGCCGTTCCAGGAAGGCGCGTTGCGCTTCCGTCTCCACGCCCTCGGCGATGACTTCGATACCGAGATTGCCGGCCATGCCGATGATGGTCTGCACGATGGCGGAATCGGTGGGGTTCACGCCGATGTTGCGGACGAAGGATTGGTCGATCTTCAACTGGTCGAGGGGCAGTTTCGTCAGATAGGCGAGCGACGAATAGCCGGTCCCGAAATCGTCCATGGAAAAATGCACCCCCATTTCCTTGAGCGACCGCATCTTGGAGGCGGCTTCATCGATGCTATCGAGCACCACGCTTTCGGTCAGTTCCAGCTTGAGCCTCTCAGGGGCGAACTTGCGCTTGGAAAGCGCCTGACGTACTTGCTCGACGAAATCGGGCTGGCGGAACTGGCGGGCGCTGACATTGACGGCCAGATGAAGATGCCGGGCATCGGGATCGCCTTCCCATGTCAAAAGCTGGCTGCAGGCCGTCTCCAGCACCCATTGTCCGATGGGGCAGATCAGCCCGGTTTCCTCGGCCGGCGTGATGAATTCCCCCGGAAAGATCAGGCCGCGCTCGGGATGTTGCCAGCGCAGCAGCACTTCGGCGCCGAGAATCCGGAGGTCATGCGATACCTGCGTCTGGAAATAGAGCTTGAATTGATTTTCCGCCAGCGCATGGCGCAGATCCGACTCGACGGCGGCCCGGGTCACAACCGCCGCCTGCATCACCGGATCGAAGAAACGCAGCGTGTTCCGGCCTCCGGCCTTGGCCTGATACATGGCGATGTCAGCCTGCTTCAGGAGATCGTCAATGCTGCCGCGATGGTCTTGGAACAGGGTGATGCCGATGCTCGGCGTGGTATGGTGATCCTTGCCGGCGAGTTGATAAGGTTCGTTGAGAATGGCGAGAATTTTCCGGCCGGCAGCCTCGGCGCTGGAAGCGGCTTCATCGATATCCTCGCCCAAATCCTCCAGAATCATCACGAACTCGTCACCGCCCTGACGCGCGATGGTGTCGCTTTCCCGCGTGCAGGCGCTCAACCGCTCGGCCACCTGCTGAAGCAGCAAATCGCCCCGGTCATGGCCCAGGGTGTCGTTCAGGGTCTTGAAATCATCCAGATCGATAAACAGCAATGCCCCGATCTGCTTGCTGCGGTTACTGGCGGCCTGCGCCTGTTTCAGCCTTTCCGTCAGAAGCCGGCGATTTGGTAATCTGGTAAGAGGATCATAGAAGGCGAGCTTCCGGATCTCGTCTTCCGCCAGCTTGCGTTCCGTGATGTCGGTATGGGTTCCGACGTAATTGATGACGGCTCCATGATCGTCCTTTACGGCGGTAATGGTCAGCCATTTCGGATAGATCTCGCCGTTCTTGCGCCGGTCCCAGATTTCGCCTTGCCACTCGCCCGTGCGATTGATGCAGTCCCACATCGCATCGTAAAAGGCGGCATCGTGACGGCCTGATTTGAAGATGTTCATCTTGCGGCCCACGACTTCCAAGGCGGTGTGGCCGGTAATTTTCGTGAAAGCCTGATTGATCTGCAGGATCACGGTATCGGCATCGGTGATGACCATGGCCTCCTGCGATTCGAAGGCGATGGCGGCGATGCGAAGTTTCACCTCCGCCTGTTTGCGTTCGGTAATATCGATCGCCGAGCCGATATAGCCGCTGAAGGCGCCGTCATCGTCGAAAAGCGGCGTGCCTCTATCCAGGACATGACGCCATTCGCCATCGGCGCGGCGCAGACGGTATTCCGTCGTTATGAACTCTCTTGATTCGATGTTCTGGTAATACGCGATGAAAGCGGTTTGCCGGTCATCGGGATGAACCGTCCCGAGCCACCCATCGCTTGTCATCGCTTGCGCCTGATCGACCCCGGTAAAATCAATCCAGGATTGATTGACGAAACCGGGGATTCCTTTTGCGTCCGTAATCCAGATCATGATCGGCGAGCTATTGGCCATCCGGCGGAAGCGGCTCTCGCTGGCGTGCAAGGCAGCTTCTTCCTGCTTGCGCTTGGTAACGTCGCGCATGGCACTGGCGAAACACAGGCCCTGCCCGGTTTCGATCGGGCTCAGGCTGATTTCCACGTCGATTTCGGTGCCGTCTTTCCGCCGCGCGCGGACCGCCCGTAATTCCCCCATGAGCCTGACGGTGGGAAAAGCGCTATATTGGGCCCGCGGCGCCGAATGCCCCGCGCGGGTGCTGTCCGGAACCAGGATTTCAATGGACTGGCCGACGAGTTCACTTATCGTATAACCGAGCAGATGCGTGGCCTGCCGGTTGGCCCGCGTGATAATCCCGGCGGTATTGCTGACCAGCATGGCATCGGGCGTGGCATCGAAGAGACCGCCCAGATACTTTTCCTGGTCATGCAATGCGGCAATGGATTGCTTAAGTCTGAGGCGATGGCGTTCCAGTTCGAGGAACACGCCGACCTTGCACAGCAAAATAGCCGGAACGATCGGTTTGAAGACATAGTCGACGGCTCCGGCGCCATAGCCCTTGAAAACCAGACTGTCTTCCTTGCTGATGGCACTCAGGAAGATGATCGGCGTCTGCCCGGAATCCTCTTTGCCGCGCAGCAGATCGGCTGTCTCGAAACCGTCCATGTCCGGCATCTGCACATCCATCAGGATGAGGGCGAAGTGCTGCCGAAGGCAGCAGGAAAGCGCCCGGGCACCGCTGTTCACGGTGACGATGTCGGCGTCCAGATGCTCCAATATTTTCCGCGTGGCGATGAGGTTTTCTTCGCGGTCGTCCACCACCAGGATGGCCGGGCGCGGCAGCGGTTCCAGGCCGAAACCGCTGGGCTGCGCCCCACCCCAGGAAGCCGCCTCACCTTTCATGGCTGCTCCAGTCGATCAGAATACCGGGCATTTCCGCCAAACCGGCGATCCTGTCCGGTTGGGTGGCGGCGATGGCCGCGCGCGGCATGGCATCGAGAAGACCGCCAGCGGCCCGGATGCGGGCGGCACCCGCCGAAGCGCCGATCACCGCCATATCGACCCGCGCCACCATGGTCAGCCCTCCTTGCGATACAGCCGGTGCGGCGCGTCCAGCACCTTGAAATGTCGGTCCGCCGGGGTCACGCCCAAGCTTTCCTTACCCCCTAAGGCTAACACTCCAAAGGGTACAAGCGCTCCGGCGAAAAGGTCAACAACACGTTCTTTTAGTTCATTATTAAAGTAGATCAATACGTTACGGCAAACCACCAAATGTATCTCGGAGAACACCCCGTCGACGGCCAGATTGTGCAGCGAGAACACGATCCGGTCCCGCAAGCGCTTATTGAATCGCGCCGACGCATGGGCCGTCGCCGCATAACCGGCAAGCCGCCGCTGACCGCCGGCAGCGGTGTAGGATTCCGCGGATTTTTCCAACTGCTCCAGGGGATAGATCCCGTCGCGCGCCGTATCCAGGGAGGCGCTGTTGAAGTCGGTTCCGTAGAAGGTCGTGCGATCCAGCAAGCCGGCTTCGTCGAACAGGATGGCCATGGAATAGACCTCCTCCCCGGTGGCGCATCCGGCGTGCCAGACCTTGATGAAAGGATAGCTGGCCAGCAGGGGCAGTACCGTTTCCCGCATTGCGCGGAAGAATCCGGGATCGCGGAACAACTCGGTGACGGATACCGAGAGGCTGAGGGCAAGGCGATCGAACGACGCCCGTTCATGGAGCACGCGGTGCTGAAGCTCGGCCATCGTGCCGGCTCCCAGCTCCTCACAGGCCAGACCGACGCGGCGGCGCAACGAGCCGCGCGCATATTGCCGGAAATCATACCCCCAGCGCCGGTACACGCCCTCCAGCAGCAGATCCAGCTCGATATCCGCGATGTGGGTTTTATCCATCGATTTTTCTAATCCCGCCCCCGCGTCAGCCAGACCTGGACGAGTGCCAGCAACTGCTCGATGCCCACCGGCTTCGGCAGATAGTCGTTGGCGCCGGCGTCGAGGCATTTCTGCTTGTCTTCGGCCATCGCCTTAGCCGTCATCGCGATGATCGGCAGCCCCGGCCAGCGCCCATCCGCGCGGATGCGGCGCATGGCCTCGTAGCCGTCCATCACCGGCATCATGATATCCATCAGGACCAGATCGATTTCGGGATCGCCGGCAAGGTTGTCCAGCGCCAACTGGCCATCATCGGCCAGAACGATGTCGAGGCCATGCGGGCGCAGCACCTTGGCGAGCGCAAAGGTATTGCGCACATCGTCATCCACGATCATCACCTTGCGCCCGGCCAGCCGATCCTTGGGGAATTCAAGCTTCTGCGCGGCTTGGCGCCGCGACAGCGGCATATGGGCCGAAACGGTGTGAAGAAACAGCGATACCTCCTCCATCAACCGTTCCGGCGATTGCGCGCCCTTGACGACGATGCGGTTGGAATATTCGCGCAGCGCCTTGTACTCGTCCGCCGTCAGTTCCTGGCCGGTATGCACGACGATGGGCGGCAAATCCTCTTCCCGGGCCTGCAACGCTTGCAGCAATTCCAGCCCGCTCATATCCGGCAGCTTCAGGTCCAGGATAAGACAGTCGTACCGGGTATCTTTGAGTATCGCCTGGGTTTCGGCACCGGTCGTTACGCAATCGACGATCGTATCGCCCTTTCCGAAAAGCTTTTTCAGCCCCGTTTGCGTCGCCGGATCATCCTCGACCACCAGCACGCGGCGCGGCTGTCCCGGCGCGAAATGGGCCACGCTATCGAAGATGCGGGCCAGATCCTCGACGCTCACCGGTTTGTGCAGATAGGCCGCCGCCCCCATCAGCAGCAAGGCCGGATCCTTGTCCCGGCCCGAGGCGATATGCACGGGAATAGCCCGTGTCCGCTCATCCGCCTTGAGCCGGCGCAGCACTTCCTCGCCGTCCAGATCAGGCAGGCCCCGGTCGAGGACGATCCCTGACGGCAGCAAGTACCGCGCCAGAGCCAGCCCCTCGCCGCCCGTAGCCGCCACCAGCGCGCGGAAGCCCTTGCTCCGCACCTGCCGCATGACGAGGCCCGCGAAATCCGGGTCGTCATCGATGATCAGCATGGCTTTGTCGCCGGGCGTGATGGCGTCGCGGTCATCCCCCAGAAGATTGAGCACCGACAGGGATTCCGGCTCCGGCAGGGCGGGGATGCCGGCAAGCGGTGCCCGAGCCCGAGCCGGAGCCCGAGCCGCTTCGGTCTCCACATCCGGAGGCAAATCCAGCGGCAGAACCACCGTGAAGGTCGAGCCGCGATCCGGTTCGCTCGTGAGCAGGATTTCTCCGCCCAACAGCCGGGCGAGGTGGCGTGAAATGGTGAGCCCCAATCCCGTGCCGCCGAATTTGCGGCTCGTGGAGCCATCGGCCTGCTGGAAGGCGTCCCAGACCTCGCGCTGGCGCTCGACCGGAATGCCGATACCAGTGTCCTCCACCAGGATGGCCACTCCCCGCGCCGCCTCGCCTCGCGGCAGGAAAACGCCCGGCGGCAGGGGCGCCAGCGTCACGCCGATGCCGCCCTTACTGGTAAATTTCAAGGCATTCGACAGAAGATTCTTGACGATCTGCTCGATGCGGTGGCCGTCGCTGACGATGTACCGGACGGCCTCCGGCGCAATGGTTACGGTGAAGTCGAGGCCCTTGCTTTCGGCGATCGGGCGCAGCTGCCGGGCGACATCGTTCAGCAAAACCGGCAATTCCACCGATGCTTTCTCAATCACGATCATCCCAGCCTCGATTTTTGAAAGATCGAGGATGTCATTGATCAAGATCAGCAGGTCTTCGCCACCCTTGTGAATGATCCGAAGCGACTCGATCTGATCATCATTGAGATTGCCATCCACATTATCCGTCAGGATATGGGATAGGATCAAAAGGCTGTTGAGCGGCGTGCGCAGCTCATGCGACATGTTGGCGAGGAATTCCGATTTGTAGCGGCTCCCCAGCGCCAGTTGCTCGGCCTTCTGCTCAAGATCGCGGCCAGCCGCTTCAAGTTCGGCGTTCTTGCCGGCCAAATCCTCTTTTTGCTTGTTGAGTGCCTGGGTTTTTTCCTCAAGCTCCTCGTTCATGACGATCATTTCGTCGTTACGGATACGCAATTCTTCCTGTTGGGCCTGAAGCTCCTCGCTCAGCGTCTGGCTCTGGGACAGCAAGGCGGCGGTCTGGACACGGGAATAGGCCATGCCCAGCGTCACCGCCACCGGCTCCGCCGCGCGTTCCGCGAATTTGACTTGATGATCCTCGAAATGCCCGAATCGCGCGAATTCCGCCGCCCCGAACACCTCGCCCCGATACAGGAAGGGCACCAGCAGAACTTCGCCGGCAGCGGCTTCGCCCAAGCCGGAACCGAGCGGCAGATAATCGGGAGGCACATCGCGCAGGATTTGAACTTTCCCCGCCGCCACGGCCTGCCCCAACAGCCCGCGCCCGGCCGTTATCCGCTCCGATAGCGGCAGCCGGTGGCTGAAGGCATGATGGGCGGCAAGCACAAGCTCGCCCCGCTCATCCGGCAGATAGAAGGCCGCAACCATCGCCTCCAGCCGGTCGGCCATGAAGGCAAGTACGCGGCCCGCCAGCGCCGCTGGCGCGTGATCGCCGCGCATATCCTCGGCGAGGCCGACCATTCCTTCGTCCAGCCGGCGCTGATGCGCCTCTTCGCGCCGGAGGCTGTCGATCTGGATGGCGTTCTCCTTGAACACCTGCACGGCTCTGGCCATATCGCCGACCTCATCGGTGTTCGTCAGGGCCGGGATCAGGACCGAATGGTCGCCGGCCGCCAGGGCGCCCATGGCGTCGGTCATGGCCTTGATCGGATTGGCGATGCCGCGGCCGATGATCCACGCGCCGGCAATCCCCAGGAACAGCGTAATGAAGGCGGTCACGCCCATCACCGCCCTGGAGGTTTGAACGCTCAGAAGCGCGCGCGGTCCGAGTTCGTCCTGCTGAGCCTTGATTTGCTGCTTGAAGTCCGAGATTCCCCTGGCGATGCCGGGGCCGATGTTGTCCAGCGCATCCACCAGATGCGTGCGTTCCTCCCGGACCGCATAAAACGTGGAATTGGCATCCGCATAGGCCTGAAGCTTCGTTTGCACCTGAAGCGCCAACTCGTGGCGCTTGCCATCGGGGAAATGGGCGGCCAGTTCCCCGGCGCCCTTCGATGCGGCGGCCAATTCGCCGATGAAACGCCAATGGAAGGCATCGTTGGTGGCAAGCAGATATTTCTGCCGGTAAAGACGGGCCAGCATCAGGCCGTGACGTACGGAACCGGTAAGGCCGGCGCCCACGTTGTCGCCACCCTTGGCCGCGCTGTCCACGAGCAAGCTCAGCAATTCATCCGCTTCCGCCCCGCTTCCCCCAAGCTGGCTGTCCAGCGACGCCGCCTCGGTCTTCCTCAGCTTCGCGATCTTCTCGAAGACGGAAGCATAGCCGCCGATGGCGGTTTCCATTTCCCCCATGCGCGCCAATTGCGCCGGATCGTCGAGGCCGGCGATCATCTCCTTGATCACCTCGATCGTTTCTTTCTCGGATTCTTTGGTTTTAACTTCCTCATCCTCGGCTCCGGACAGGAGGAAGTTCTTGGCGTCGATCCGCGTCTGCAATATGAGCGCCTGGATCCGGCTGATCGAATTGGTTTCGCGCGCTATTGTACGATAATGCGACAAATCCCGTTCCGCTTCTTCCAGGCCTGAATATCCGGCGGCACTGACGATCAGAAGAAAAAGAATTACGATGGCAAAGCCGCTGCCGACCTTGTTGGCCACTCTGACGCTCGAAAAATCCATCTGTGGTACTCGCACCTCAAAAGAGCGGCCCTTCATGGCGGGGCGCAACGCTCCTACTTTTTCTTTACCCACGCAAGGCGCGCGACGCCAAGCGAATAGGATTCCACCGAAGACGAGTTCGGCGTTTACAATGCCGGGATGCCTTGGGAAATGCGGACAAAAATGATGAACCGGCGCGGATTGATGTTGGCGGCGTTCTCCGGATCATTGACCGGATGCGCCAGTCTTGCGGCACCGAAGCGCTATGAGGAAACGCCGGAAGACGATCTCGCCATCCTGAACGGCGCGCTCGCCCTCGAATATCGGGCGGTGTCGTCCTATCGGCTGGCGGCAGCGTCTGGGCTTCTGCGGAAGACCTTGCAGGCGCCGCTTACCCGCTTTGGCGAAGACCATGCCCGCCATGCCGAGGGCTTGCGGCGCTGGATCGCGCAGCGCGCGGGCGAGCCCGTGACGCCGCCGAACGCAACCCATGAATTCGAGCCCCGTGACGAGGCGCAATTACTGCGCTACCTCGCCGCCGCGGAACAGGGCATGGCCGACACCTATTTCGGCGCGGTCGCGGTGTTCGCCGACCGCGATCTTGCCCGGAATGCGGCCAGCATCCTCGGGATCGAGACCGCCCATTGGGCCCTCCTCCGCGAGGCGCTGGCCTTGGAACCGGTGCCGGCGCCCTTCATCCGCTAACCGCCCTAATGTGCCCGTCCTCGCTGCAAAAGCGTACAGCGTCCTTCGAGACGCGGCCAAGAGTGCCGCTCCTCAGGATGAGGTAGGGATGTGATGGCATTGAGAAAGTTCCTCATCCTGAGGAGGCCCCCTTGAGGGCCGTCTCGAAGCCTCATCCTGAGGAGCCGCCTCTTGGCGGCGTCTCGAAGGACGCACCGTGGATGTCCAGCAGGCGCCAAATATTGGAATTGCCCCTATTTCTAAGCGACGACCCGCAGCGCCGGCAGGATCAGGCGGGCGGTGGTGCCTTCTCCAAGCTTGCTCTCAAGGATAAGGCTCCCGCCATGCAATTCCATCAGGGCCTTGACCAAAGAGAGGCCGAGCCCGGCGCCGCCGAAATTGCGCCGGAACGACGGATCGGCCGGATAGAAGGGTTGCGTTATGTTGGGAAGATCCACCTCGGGAATCCCGATGCCCGTATCGGACACGGCGATCGAGATCGTGCCGGCTTCCGTCCGCGCCGCCGTCACCTTTATCCGCCCATGCACCGGCGTGAATTTCACGGCATTGGAAAGCAGATTGATGATGGCCTGCTTCAGCCTCGTCTCGTCCGCCATCACCACCGGCAAGTCGGGGGCGATGTCTTCGTCGACATCGATGTACTTGGCCTCGGCGGCAAGACGGATGAATTTCAGGCAGCTCCGGATAAGATAGTTGAGAAGCACGGGCTCCTCGGCAAGGGTGAGCTTGTGAAATTCGATCGCGGAAATATCGAGGATGTTGTTGACGACATTCAGGAGGTGGCGCCCGCTGTCGTTTATGCTCTGAGCATAATCCATGTATTGGGGCTTGCCGAGCGGCCCGGACGATTCCTGGAGAAATAAATCCGAGAAGCCGATGATCGCATTGAGCGGCGTGCGGAGTTCATGACTCATATTGGCGATGAACATGCCCTTGGCGCTACTTGCAATCCTGGCATCCTGTAATTCGTGCTCCATCCGATCGCGCTGGGAGATGTCACGCAGGACGGCGGTAAGGAGGGTGGCGCCATTCAGGGTCGAACGGGTGATCGAGACTTCGGCCGGAAATATGTCGCCGCTCTTGCGGCGTCCATGAATGATGCCCCGTTCCCCCATCAATCGGCGGGATGACTCCGAGGACTGAAATCCCTCGACCTGCGCCTGATGCCGAGAACGGGCGGTCTCCGGCAGAAGCATTTCCAGTGGCTCGCCCAGCACCTCCGCCGCCGTGAACCCGAAAACCCGCTCGGATTCGCGGTTGAAGAAAACGATTCGCTGGCCGTGATCGACGCTGATCACCGAGTCGCCGATGATATCCAGGAGATCGCTCAGCAGCGTGTCGCGGATCGGTGTCGCGGCATCGGCGTCGCTCCCGTGCCCCTCCCTCGGCGCCGGGCCGGTTCGCAAGACGGATGGAGGGCTCATGATTTACGCCTTTACTTCAGTTTCTGAATCCCCGCCAAGCCGCCCCGGTGACGGGTGCTTAAGAGACGGGGCAAGTGTTCAGTCCTCGATCAATATGATCGAATCGAAGCTTGCGTTGCCGGGCCTCTGGCGAACGAATACAGGACAAGGCGCATCAGGCGATGGCCCGGAGCTGGACCAGGAATTTGACCATTTCCAGACTGAGGCCCTCGGCCTGCTCCGACAGGCCGCTGGAGGCGCTGAGAATGTCGGTGGCGGAGCGATCGGTTTCTTGAACCGCCATCGTGACCTCCGACATGTTGCTCGAAATCTGCTCGGCGTCGGCAGAGACCTGCTGCACGCTGCCGGCGATTTCGGCGGTAGCGCTGGCCTGCTTGCTGACGGCCTCGGCGATGTCGCCGGAGATCAGGTGAAGCTCGTTGATAACCTTGGAAATCTCGCTGATCGAGGACGCCGTGACCGAGATGACGCTCTGGATCGCCACGACCTGTCCGGTGATTTCCTCCGCCGCCTTCGAGGTCTGGCCGGCGAGGTTCTTGACTTCGCTCGCCACCACGGCAAAGCCCTTGCCGGCATCGCCTGCCCTGGCCGCTTCGATGGTGGCGTTGAGCGCCAGGAGATTGGTCTGGCTGGCGATGTCGGTGATGATGCCGGTGAACTCACCGATGCGCTTGGCCACCGCCAGCAACCCATCGACCTTTTCCGTCATTTCGCGGGCCTGATCGGAGGCGGTTCCGGCGATCCGGCGCGACTGATCGGTGCGGCTGCCGATTTCGCCGATGGCGCTGGAAAGGGTACCGGCAGTCGCGGCGACCTGATTGATATGCTCGGTGGTACGGGCCGAGGCCTCCTGGACCGTCAGGCTGCGCCGCGTCGCCAATTGCGCGGTCTGCTCCAGCCCCTGCGCCGTCGCTTGCAGCTCGGTCGAGGCCGAGGCCACAAGATGCGCCATGTTGCGTACCGTGCCCTCGAAATTTCCGCTGGTTTCGCCAAGCTTCTCGATCTTGACCTTCATCGCCTCGCTCGCCTCGTTGATGACCTTGGCGGCCATCAGATAGCTGCCGTCGAAGCCCGTACAGAGGACGCGGCGGAAATACTTCTGGTCGCGCATGGCTACCAGCGAGGCCGCGGCCTCGCGGATGAAGGCATCGACGCGGTCGAGCAGATCGTTGACGCCGAAAAGCAGCTCACCCAGATTGCCGCCTTCGCGGATATTGGTGTTGCGATTCTCCATCTGGCCGGCACAGGCATTACGGAAGAAGACGACCAGCTTGCCCATGCTGGCATCCACCCGGCGATTGAAGAGCCAGGCGCCGATGGCGGCACATACGGCCACGCCGTCCAGCCCGGCGGCGATCATGCCGTCGAAACCAAGCAGCGTGAGCGTCGCCGCGGCGGTGGCGGCGGCCCCGGCGATCCCCACGAGCAGCGAGGATTTCCCCAGGGAAGACCCTTTAAAGAGCAAAGATAAATTCATCATAGGAAACTTTATTTTTCTGGAGGAGGCCGAGCAGAAGGTCGTGAGAGGCGTTCAGCCCCGCCTTGCGGTCGTCATGCCGGGCTTCCTCGGCGAGGAGATCGCGATAGATCGGCTGGACCTTGGTGACGGCGCCGCGATCCGGCACCCGCCGGCTGGAATGATAGCCGGAAACGCCGCCGGTGGCGTCCCAGGTCGGCGTGACATGGGCCAGCACCCAATAGTGATCGCCGGCCTTGGTCCGGTTGACCACATAGGCGAAGATTTCCCGCCCGGCGGCGATGCTGTCCCAAAGCAGCTTGAAGACGCAGCGCGGCATTTCAGGATGCCTGAGGATGGAATGCGGCACGCCGAGAAGCTCGGATTCCTGGTAGCCCGCGATCGTCATGAAGGTGCGGTTGCAATAGGTCAGCTTACCTGTCCTATCCGTCTTGCTGACGATGATTTCGCTGGAATCGAAGAATTTCTCGATCCCGGTCAATGGCAAATCGGTTCGCGCCATTTGCTTCCCCCGGAAAACCGTTTGTCCAAAAAATTTTAGAGATATTCTACTTTTGATTTCAATATGTCAAGTTATCCTTTCGGATACACCTGATTTATTACGCAGCGCCCCAAACGTAGCAATAAACAATTTTTGCGGGAACTTGCGGTCGCAGTGACCTAGCCGATTTCACCACAGTAATCGACGATCAACATATGCTATCAACGCAGTGGCAACATATGACTTGTTCTGACTTCGTAGATTTTTGTGTATTTATTCAACGCGCATCCCTGCACAAATAGCTTCTATACTTGTCGTTAACTTTCCCAGACACCCCGCCACTTGCATTGAAAACCTTCTTGATTCAACACGTTCAATACAGAGAAATTTGGTCGGGTCCGCAGCAGGTCATCAATTATTAGCTACATCGCACATTTTTCGCATCGCATATAAGGTCGATCGTTTGGGTTGGTCAACTATTATTCCGATCGCGCAAATGCAGCGCGAGGCAAGCGATCCCCCCATGCGGTCCGGCGCCGGCTTACCCCTCCTTGGCCCGGCTCCGCAGCTTTTCCCAATAATCGAGCCTTTTCCGGATCTCCCGTTCGAAGCCGCGTTCGACCGGGCGATAGAAAGCGCGCCTCGCCATTCCGTCCGGGAAATAGTTCTGGCCGGAGAAGCCTTCCTCCGTATCGTGATCGTATTGGTAGCCCTTTCCATAGCCCTGATCGCGCATCATCCTCGTGGGGGCGTTGAGGATGTGCTTGGGCGGCATCAGCGACCCGGTTTCGCGCGCGGCGGCGCCCGATTCCTTGAAGGCCTTGTAGCCCGCGTTCGATTTCGGCGCCGTCGCCAGATAGATGACGAGCTGCGCCACGGCGAGATCGCCTTCGGGGGAGCCCAGCCGGTCATAGGCTTCCCAGGCGGCGATCGCCTGCGGCAGGGCACCCGGCTCGGCAAGGCCGATATCCTCGACCGCGAAGCGGGTCAGGCGGCGCAGCACATAGATCGGATCCTCGCCGCCATCGAGCATGCGGGCGAACCAATAGAGCGCCGCATCCGCATCCGAGCCGCGCAATGATTTGTGCAGCGCGCTGATGAGATTGTAATGCCCCTCCTGCGCCTTGTCATAAAGCGGCGCTCGCCGCTGCACCGCCTGCGCCAGCGCCGCCGGGTCGAGCAGAACCTTGTCGGGCAAGGTCTCCAATTCCTCGATCAGATTGAGAAGGAACCGGCCATCCCCATCCGCCATGGCCCGGAGCGCCTGCCGCGCTTCGGCGGTGAGCGGCAATTTCCGCTCGATCGCATCCTCCGCCCTGGTGAGAAGCTGCTCCAGCGCCGCGTCGTCGAGCCGGTGCAGCACCATGACCTGACAGCGCGACAGCAAGGCGCCGTTGAGTTCGAAGGACGGGTTTTCGGTCGTGGCGCCGACCAGGATCACCGTGCCGTCCTCGACATAGGGCAGGAAGGCATCCTGCTGGGCACGGTTGAAGCGGTGGATCTCATCGACGAAAAGCAGCGTTCCGCGCCCGCCGAGCCTGCGCCGCTTCGCCGTCTCGAAGATCTTCCGCAGATCGGCGACGCCGGAAAACACGGCGGAAAGCGGCTCGAATTCCAGATCGGTGGCATCGGCCAGGAGGTTGGCGATGGTGGTCTTGCCGCAGCCGGGCGGTCCCCAGAGGATCATCGAATGGATGCGCCGCCCCGAGACCATGCGCCCGATCGGCTTATCGGGGGCAAGGAGATGGTCCTGCCCGATCACCTCGCCGAGGGTGCGGGGGCGCAGCCGGTCGGCAAGCGGGCGGGTTACGGATTTCTCAAAAAGGTCCGTCACCCGCCGACCGTCATATTGAGCACCTGATCGCCACGCTTGACCGCGACCCGCCAATTCCGGAAGCCGCCCCCGGCCCATTCCTTGACGTCTCCGGCCTCGGTAATCTGCCGGTCGTTCAGCTTGATCAGGATGTCGCCGTTCTCCACCCCGAAACGCTGGGCAAGGCTGCCGCGTGCCACTTCAAGCACGACGACGCCCCGCCGCGCCGTATCCATGCCGATCTCGTCGGCGAGGGCCGGCGACAGATTGGCCACCGTGGCGCCCGCCAGCGGGTTGTTGCCGGTAATGGTGACGGCGTTGCGCGGCGGATCTTCCGGCGGGGCCGTGAGCGGCAGCTTGACCGTCCAAATCTCGCCGTTCCGCCAGATCTCAAGCCGGGCACTCTGCCCGACCGTGAGGGTGGCGAGGCGGAAGCGCAGATCGTCGCCGTCCTCGACCTCATGGCCGTCGATGGAGCGGACGACATCGCCGGTCTTCAGGCCGGCCTGCGCCGCCGGGGTTCCAGGGGTTACCTTGTCGATGAGGACGCCGCCCGGCAGCGGCATGCCGAGGCTCTGCGCGATCTCCGCCGTAGCCGGCTGCCCGGTGGCGCCGAGCCAGGGCCGCAGGATCCGCCCGCCCTTGCCGGCCCCGGCCAGGACGGTTCTGACCATCGTCGCCGGAATGGCGAAGCCGATCCCGATCGAGCCGCCGGAGCGCGAATAGATGGCCGTGTTGATGCCGATCAGCCTTCCGTCGAGATCGATCAGCGCGCCGCCCGAATTGCCGGGATTGATGGCGGCATCGGTCTGAATGAAGGAACGGTAGTCCGAAGCCCCGATATGGGTCCGCGCCAGCGCCGAGACGATGCCGCTCGTCACCGTCTGCCCGACACCGAAGGGATTGCCGATGGCGAGCACGAAATCGCCGACCTGAAGCGCATCCGAATCGCCGAATTCAAGATAAGGCAGTTTCTCGGCACCCGCCTCGATCTTCAGCACCGCCAGATCCGCCCGCTCATCGACGCGCAGGATCTTCGCCTCGAACTCCCGCCGGTCGGCCAGCACCACCGTCACCTGATCGGCATCCTTGATGACGTGATGATTGGTGACGACGGTCCCATCGGATGCCACGATCACCCCGGAGCCCAGCGATTGCTGCACCCGTTGCGACGGTGCCCCGAAAGGTGAATCCTCGCCGAAGAAATGCCGAAAGAGCGGATCGTTGAACAGCGGCGAAGCGGCGGTCTTGACCGTGCGCTTCGAGAACACATTGACCACCGCCGGTGCCGTCCGGTGAACCACCGGCGCGAAAGACAGCCGAACCTGCTCCCGGCTTTGCGGCGCCACCCGCTCCTCCGCCATGGCGGGCACGGCGCAGAACAGGGCGAGAAGCGCGAGGAGGCGAAATGGGGTCATTGGGGCAATTTTGGCGGTAGCGGCAAGGGCAGGCATCGTATCACGGTTGCGGTGCCGGGTGAAACCGGACGAGTCCCGCTTCCCCTCCGCCCGTATTATATCAGTGGCTGAAAATTCCGACCCATCCCTGTCATCCCGACGACCATCGGAAGGAGGGATCTCTGCACGGCCAATCGTGCCAGGATTGGCACCGATGGAGCCGCAACAGATCCCTCGCAAGGGCTCGGGATGACAAGTCAATATTTTCAGCCGCCGGTATTATATCAGGAACTCATCGCTACGGTCTGCCGGGTACTCTCCGCTTGGTGCCGGACCTGAAGGGCCACCCAGCGATAAGTCGCCGCAATCCCCTCCCGCAGGGGTTGCTTCGGGGCCCAGCCGAGCTTTTCCTTGATCAGATCGTTATCGGAGTTCCGGCCACGGACTCCGAGCGGCCCCGGCGCATGCACGATCCGCAGCGTCTTGCCCGACAGGGCGATAATCATCGAGGCTAGTCCGTCGAGGCTGATCATCTCGTCCGATCCGATATTCACGGGTCCGGAAAAATCCGACCGCATGAGGCGAACCGTGCCCTCCAGGCATTCATCGATATAGAGGAAGGAGCGCGTCTGCTTCCCATCCCCCCACATCTCGACGTCACCGCCATCAAGCGCTTCCGCAACCTTCCGGGATAGCGCCGCCGGAGCCTTCTCACGGCCGCCGGTCCAGGTTCCTTCGGGGCCGAAGATGTTGTGGTAACGGGCGATTCGGCACTCGATCCCGTAGTTGCGGGCGAAAGAGAGGTAAAGACGTTCGCTGAACAGCTTTTCCCAGCCATATTCACTATCGGGTTGCGCCGGGTAGGCGCTGCTTTCCCGGGTGACCGGCGCATCGGGGACAAGCTGATTATAGTCGGGATAGACGCAGGCCGATGATGAATAGAAAATCCGCTTATTGTCTTTCAGGACGGCGGCGGCCAGGACGTTGAGATTGATACTCGCGGAATTATGCATGATTTCCGCGTCGTGTTTCCCGGTGAAAATATAGGCCGCCCCGCCCATATCCGCCGCCAGCTGGTAGATCTCGGTGAAGCCGCGATCGATCACCCGCCGGCACGCCTCGGGCTCGCGAAGATCGGCGATGACGAACTCGTCCGCATCGGTTGGTGAGAATTCCGGGTATTTGAGATCGACGGCCCGCACCCAAAAGCCTTCGGCTTTCAGATGCCTCACGAGATGGGAGCCGATAAAGCCACCCCCGCCGCACACCAGCGCAGATTTCATCAATTCCCTCTTATGGCGAGCCTAAACCTCGGCCAGTTCCCCATTATGTAGCGCCACGATCCGGTCCATCCGGCGGGCGAGTTCCAGGTTGTGGGTGGCTATCAGGGCGGAAAGGCCGACCTCGCGGACGATGCCGATCAGCGCCGACATCACTTCGAGCCCGGTCTGCTGGTCGAGATTGCCGGTGGGCTCGTCGCCGAGCAGGACACGGGGATCATTGGCCAGCGCCCGGACGATGGCGACGCGCTGCTGCTCGCCGCCGGAAAGGCGGGCCGGGCGGTGCGTTTCCCGGTCCTTGAGCCCGACCAGGGCCAGGAGGCCCCTGGCATGATCGCGGGCGCGGCCCTGGGAAACGCCGGCCAGCATCTGCGGCAGCATCACATTCTCAAGCGCCGAGAATTCCGGCAGAAGATGATGGAACTGATAGACATAGCCCAGGGTCTTGCGCCGGATCGCGGTTCTTTCCTTGTCCCCCATCCGCCCGCAGCTGCGCCCGTCGATCAGAACTTCGCCGGCATCGGGGCGCTCGAGAAGCCCGGCCATGTGCAGAAGCGTCGATTTGCCGGCTCCCGACGGTCCGACCAGGGCCACGATCTCCCCCGGATAGAGCGAGAGCGATACCGCACCCAGAACCGGCAGCTCGGCATCGGCCTGATGATAGACCCGGCGGATCTCGCGCAGTTCCAGCACCGGCTCGACCCCGGCCCGCGACCGCGCCGCTTTTCTGGTCCGAAGCTCACTCATAGCGGAGCGCCTCCACCGGATCGAGCCTTGCCGCCCGCCATGCCGGATAGATGGTCGCCAGGAAGGACAGGCCGAGCCCCATCCCGACGACGACCGCAACCTCGTTCGTATCGACCTTGGCCGGAAGCTGCGACAGGAAATAGACGGTCGGATCGAAGACGCTGACCCCGGCGATGCTCTGCACGAATTGCCGGATGGACTCGATGTTCTTGGCAAAGCCCAGGCCGAGGAGAAAGCCCAGGAACGTCCCGATAACGCCGATCGACGCCCCCGACAGCATGAAGATCCGCAGGATCATGCCCCTGGTGGCGCCCATGGTGCGCAGGATGGCGATGTCCCTGCCCTTATCCTTCACCAGCATGATCATGCTGGAAATGATGTTGAAGGCGGCAACGACGATGATCAGCGTCAAGATCAGGAACATGACGTTCCGCTCCACCTCGACCGCCGTCATCAGGCTCGAATTCGCCTGCTGCCAATCGAGGATCCGCCCGGACGTGCCCAGTACCGCCTGAACCGCCCGCCCCGCCGTCACCGCCATATCGGGATCGGCCAGGAAAACTTCGAGGCTCGACACCTGATCGGGCAGGCGGAAGAAAAGCTGCGCCGCCGGCAGCGGCACGAAGATGATGCTCGAATCATATTCATACATGCCGACATCGAAGGTTCCGGCGACCCGATAGGCCTTGATCCGCGGCACCGTGCCGAAAGGCGTGGCGTTGCCCTGCGGCGAGAGGATGGTGACGTCGTCGCCGATTCGGATCCCCAGCCGCTGCGCCAGACGATCGCCGATGATGACGTTGTCATCCTTGAAGCCGGCCAGCGTCCCCTGGACGATATGGGAGGAAACGAGGCTCTGCGCCGCCAGATCCGCCGGCCGCAAGCCCCGCACCAGCGCGCCCGAGGACCGCCCGCCCTGTCCCGTCGCCAGGATCTGGCCCTCGACCTGCGGCGCCACATGAACGACGCCTTGAATCGTCTTGAGCTTCGAGGCGAGCCCGTCGAAATCGGGCAGCGGCCCGGCATTTCCATAGACGGCGAGATGGCCGTTGATGCCGAGAATCCGCCCCATCAGCTCGGCGCGGAAGCCGTTCATCACCGACATGACGATGATGAGCGTCGCCACCCCGAGTGCGATCCCCAGAAGCGAGAAGATCGCGATCACCGAGACGAAGCCTTCCTGGCGTCGGGGCCGCAGATAGCGGAAGGCGACCATCCGCTCGAAAGGAGAAAAGATCACGGCGTGTTTCCAGACACCGGCCTGCTTTCAAGCAAACGGGCCAGCGCCGATTCGGCGGAAATTTCCTCCTTCTTCCCGGTCCGGCGCTCCTTGAGTTCGACCGTGCCGGCGGCAAGCCCACGCGGGCCGATCACGATTTGCCAGGGCAGGCCAATCAGATCCATGGCCGCGAATTTGACGCCGGGCGATTCCTCGCGGTCGTCATAAAGAACGTCGATCCCCGCCATCTTCAGCTTCCGATAGAGATCGTCGCAGGCGGCGGCGCAGGCCTTGTCGCCGGCGCGCAGATTGATGAGCCCCGCATCGAAAGGCGCCACCGAGGCCGGCCAGATGATGCCGTTATCGTCGTGATTGGCCTCGATGATCGCGGCGACGACGCGCGACACGCCGATGCCGTAGGAGCCCATTTCCACCGGCACCGTCCCGCCATCGGGAGAGATCACCATGGCGTTCATCGACTTGGAATATTTGGTGCCGAAATAGAAGATCTGCCCCACCTCGATCCCGCGCGCCGAGACCAGGTTTTCCGGCGCCACCGGGCAGTTGGCGGGGTCGTGCTTTTCGTCGGTTGCCGCATAGACGCTGGTCCATTCGGCGAAAAGCGGTTCGAGATCGCTATCGTAATCCGGCTCCGACGACAGGATATCCCGGTCGAGCCAGGATTTCTCGCAGAACACCCCGCTCTCCCCGGTTTCGGCGAGGATATGGAATTCATGCGAAAGGTCGCCGCCGATCGGCCCCGTATCGGCCCGCATCGGAATCGCCTTCAGCCCCATCCGCGCGAAAGTCCGCAGATAGGCGAAGAACATCCGGTTATAGGAGCGCTTGGCCCCCGCCTGATCGAGATCGAAGGAATAGGCGTCCTTCATCAGGAACTCGCGCCCGCGCATCACGCCGAAGCGCGGGCGGACCTCGTCCCGGAATTTCCACTGGATGTGATAGAGGTTCTTCGGCAGTTCACGGTAGCTCTTGACCGAATTCCGGAAGATGTCGGTGACCAGTTCCTCATTGGTCGGGCCATAGAGCATCTCGCGGTCATGCCGGTCGGTGATGCGCAGCATCTCCTTGCCATAATCCTCATAGCGCCCGCTCTCGCGCCAGAGCTCCGCCGGCTGAATGGTCGGCATCAGGATTTCCTGAGCGCCCGCACGGTCCTGCTCCTCCCGCACGATCTGCTCGACCTTGCGCAGGACGCGCGAGCCGAGCGGCAGCCAGGAATAGATGCCCGCCGCCGACTGCCGGATCATCCCGGCGCGGAGCATGAGACGGTGCGACACGATCTGCGCCTCGGTCGGATTCTCGCGGAGCAGCGGCAGGAAATAGGCTGAAAGACGCATGGAACCTCGATGACCAGAGAGACTTGTAACCACCGGGTGGGAGATCGATGGCGGCGATGCTGGAATTTAGGCGTGGTGCGGCGTAATGTCCATGCGGAGCTGCCCCCAAGCTGGCCCCATAGGCAAAGCCCGGACAAAAAACAGGGGCAGCCATGCAAAAAGTGCGTGACGGCGCGACCGAAGTTACGTACAGTCGGCGCCAATAAACAAGAATGAAACCAGATTGCTGAGGCGGGTCCAAGTTTAGGGAGGAAAGAGCATAATAATCGCTCAGGCTGGCTAAGCGCTAACGCAATCTTCCAATAAACGACAAGGCAAGACTTAAGTCTTGCCTTTCTTTTTTTCGGCTCACCCTCAGACTGTTTTCCCGAGTTCCCGGCCTTTCGGGCAGGTGCGGCATCTTGACGCAGTTCGGGCGCTGCCGGCGCTATTTTATTGCGCTCGCCATTCTCATTCCGGCCAACACCTGCCCGCGATGCAAAGGCATCCCGCGCGCTTCAAGATGCCAATGTCCGGCTCTGTGCCAAATGATGCCAATGGCTAAAAATTCTGACCGTCATTGCGAGCCGATAGGCGAAGCAATCCAGAAGCAACCGCGCTGTTGCTTCTGGATTGCTTCGCTACGCTCGCAATGACGGCGGAGGGAAAGCGGGACACCAACGGTCAGAATTTTCAGCCGCTGGTATGACTCGTGCCACAGCAGCCCCTCGCCCGCTTGCGGGAGAGGGATTGCTCTAGATCAGCGGGTCTCGACGGTCTTGACTGGGCGGCGCAGGAAGGCGGGGAGGTCGTCGCCGAAGCCGACCGGCGACATGTCGTCGCCATAGTCCCGGTTCCGGTATTCGGGACGGGGAGAGGAGCGCGACGGAGCGCCGGCGCGGATCGGCACCGGGGCAATCACGGGCTTGGCCGGCGGGGCTTCCGCAACGCGTGGCCTGCGCTCGCGTCTCTGAGGTTCCCGGACAGGCGCTTCCCGAACGGGCGTTTCGGGTGCAGGCCGCTCGCGTCTTGACGTATCCCGAACCGGCGTTTCGCGAGCGGGCTTTTCCGGAACCTGGATCTCGGAGCGTTCCGGGGATTTTACCGGAGCGGCCGCGGCGCGCGGGGCGGCTTTGGCGGCGGGAGCGGCCTTGCGGCCACGGCCTCGGCCACCACGGCCTTCCTCATAGACGAGGTTCTGGCTTTCAATCCCCTCGATGTCGATCCGCGGGATCGCCTTGCCGATGAGCTTTTCGATCGAATCGACGAAGCGGCCATCCTCGGGCGAAGCGATGGTGAAGGCGCGGCCTTCCCGCCCGGCCCGCCCGGTACGGCCGATCCGATGCACATAGTCTTCGGCATGGATCGGAACGTCGAAATTGAAGACATGCGACAGGCCATGAACATCGAGCCCGCGCGCCGCCACGTCGCTTGCGACCATCAGATGGACGGTGCCGGATTTGAACAGCTCCAGCGCCTCGGTCCGGTGGGACTGCGCCATGTCGCCATGCAGGCACAGCGCGTCGAAGCCGTGCTTGCGCAGGGATTTGTGGAGAATATCGACGTCGCGCTTGCGGTTGCAGAAGACGATGGCGTTCCGCACCTCTTCCTGCCGGATCAGACGGCGGAGCGCCTCGCGCTTTTCCACCGGATCCACCACGATCATGAACTGCTCCACCAACGCGGCGGGCGAAGCAGGCGGCGCCACCGAAATCTCTTTCGGATTCATCAGGAAGGCGTCGGCGAGCCGGCGTATCTCCGGCGGCATCGTGGCCGAGAAGAACAGCGTCTGCCGGATTTTCGGCAGGAAACCGACGATCCGCTCGACATCCGGGATGAAGCCCATGTCGAGCATGCGATCGGCCTCGTCGATGACCAGGACCTTCACGTCGGAAAGCAGGATCTTGCCGCGCTCGATCAAATCGAGAAGGCGTCCCGGAGTCGCGATCAGCACATCGACGCCACGGTCGAGCTTGCGCGCCTGTTCGGCGAAGCCTTCGCCGCCGATCAGCAGCGCCATGTTCAGCTTGTGGTATTTGCCATAGGTCTCGAAGGAGGCCGAGACCTGCGTCGCCAATTCGCGCGTCGGCCCAAGGATAAGCGAGCGCGGCATCCGCGCCCTGGAGCGTCCGGCGGCCAGGATATCGATCATCGGCAGGGTGAAGCTCGCCGTCTTCCCGGTTCCGGTCTGGGCGCAACCCAAAACATCTCTGCCACGCAGAATCTGGGGGATCGCTTGTGCCTGGATCGGGGTCGGCGCCGCATAGCCGGCTTCGGCAACGGCCTGTAGAACTTCAGGGGAAAGCCCCAGCTCAGAAAAACTCATAGGCGGGAATGTTTCCCATAATTACGAACATTGCAACATTACAGCCTTTGTAATTGGGCTTTCTTCGATAAAAGTCAAATGAAATCACCGGACTTCTCCCCTATTCCGGGAAAGGCATCCCCAGGATTTAAGCCGGAGATTTACGGCACCGCCTCACTTTTGGCCGGCAATCGCGGCGGCAAAGGCGGAATACGGCACTGCCGCCCCCCGGACTCCGTCCACGACAGCGACATGGATGCCAACCAGTTTGGGCTCTCCCTTCTCGAAAACCAGCATGGGAGAGCCCGAATCGCCATGCACGGCATCGCAATTATGCAGCAGCACCGTTCCCATGCGGCCATCGATCACGCAGCCATCATGCTTCGACAAGAGATGCGGCCGGTCCTGCCCATAGCCCGCGCGCAAAATCCGCTCCCCGCCCGTGGCGTTGCCGACGGCGATCGGGCGTTGCTGCATCGGCTTGTCCAGCACCAGCACCGCCCAGTCGAATGGCAGCCCCGCAACCCCCTGGCCATGGAGGTAGCGGGGATCCTTCACGATCTCCCTGGCCACGCCATGCGCCTGATAGGCACCGAGGCGATAGCCCGCGAGAAAATGCATCTCATGCGGATTGACCCAGCGCTGTCCATGCGGGTCGTAGAGGCAATGCGCCGCCGTGATCACCCGGTCCGGCGCCACCAGGGTTCCGGTGCAGAAGCCCCCCCCTGCCCGGTTGACCCGCCCGATCGACGACCACGGCCAGCCTTCGGCAAAGACCGGCTGCCGATGATCCACCGCCCCCAATATGCCGGGGCCGAGCGGGCTCTTCTCGGCGGCAAAGACCGGTGAGGCGAGGAGGAGGACGAGACAGATAGCTCGTTTAAGCATCGAGCCTAAACATCGAGGTCGTGGGCGAATTGGGCGTTCTTCTGGATGTAGTCGAAACGCAGCTCCGGACGTTTTCCCATCAGGCATTCGACCAGATCGACCGTGTTCTCCCGATGCCGCACCTCGACCTTCAGCAGCGTACGGTGCTTCGGGTCCATCGTGGTTGCGCGCAGGAAGGAGACCGGCATCTCGCCCAGGCCCTTGAATCGGCTGATCTCGACCTTGGAGGCCTTTTTGAACACGGTCTTCAGCAGCTCTTCCTTATGGGCGTCGTCGCGGGCGTAATGGAATACATCCCCCTGGCTCAGCCGGTAGAGCGGCGGCAGGGCCAGGAACAGATGCCCGTTTTCGACCAGTTTCGGCATCTCGCGGAAGAAGAAGGTCATCAGCAGCGAGGCGATATGCGCGCCGTCGACATCGGCGTCGGTCATGATGATGACCCGCTCATAGCGCAGCTTGTCTTCCTGATACCGGTCGCCGGAGCCCGCCCCCAAGGCCAGGATCAGATCCGAAAGCTCCTGATTGGCGCGCAGGCGGTCCGAGGTGGCGCTGGCGACGTTCAGAACCTTGCCGCGGAGCGGCAGAATCGCCTGGACCTCCCGGGCGCGCGCCTGCTTGGCGGAGCCGCCGGCGCTGTCGCCCTCGACCAGGAAGATCTCCGTGCCCTCGGCGGTCCCGCGCGAGCAATCGGCGAGCTTCCCCGGCAGGCGCAGCTTGCGGCTCGCGGTCTTGCGCGCCAGATCCTTTTGCTGGCGGCGGCGCAGCCGGTCCTCGGCGCGGTCGATGATGGTGTCGAGCAGCGCTTTCCCCGCCACCGGGTCCGCCGACAGCCAATGATCGAAATGGTCCTTGAGCGCGCCCTCGACCAGCCGCGTGGCTTCCGGCGAGGCCAGCCGCTCCTTGGTCTGGCCCTGGAATTGCGGCTCGCGGATGAAGAGCGACAGCAGGACCGAGGCCCCGCTCATCACATCCTCGCCGGTGACCTGCGCGGCGCGGCGGTTCTGGGTCAACTCGCCGTAGGCCTTGAGGCTCCGGGTCAGGGCGTTGCGGAGCCCCGCCTCATGCGTGCCGCCTTCCGGTGTCGGAATCGTATTGCAATAGGAATGGCAGAAGCCCTCGTCATCCTGCGGCCAGGCGATCGCCCATTCGACCCGCCCGTGATCGCCGAGTTCGGCCTCGCCGGCAAAAGGCTTCGGCGTCAGGCAATCCTGCCCGTCGAGCGAAGCCGCCAGATAATCCTGAAGCCCGCCGGGGAAATGGAGCTTGTCTTCCTGCGGCACGTCTTCGGGACGCGGGAGGACAGGGTCGCACCACCAGCGGATCTCGACGCCCCGGAAAAGATAAGCCTTGGACCGCGCCAGACGATAGAGCCGCGCCGGCTGGAACCGCGCAGTTTCCCCGAAGATCTGCGGATCGGGATGAAAGGTGATGGTGGTGCCGCGCCGGTTCTGTACCGCGCCCACCGATTTCGGCGGCCCCAGCGGCAAGCCCCGGCTGTATTCCTGGGTAAAAAGCTGCCGGTCCCTGGCGACCTCGACGGTGAGGCGGTCGGATAGCGCGTTCACCACCGAAATGCCGACGCCGTGCAGCCCGCCCGAGGTCTTATAGGCGCTGCCGCCGAATTTGCCGCCCGAATGCAGCGTTGTCAGGATGACTTCAAGCGCCGATTTATCCGGGAATTTCGGATGCGGATCGACCGGGATGCCGCGCCCATTGTCGCGGATGGTGATGGAGCCGTCGCCGCCCAGCTCGAATTCGATGCGGCTGGCATGGCCCGCCACCGCCTCGTCCATGGCGTTATCCATGATTTCGGCGGCAAGATGGTGCAGCGCCCGTTCGTCGGTGCCGCCGATATACATGCCGGGGCGCCGCCGCACCGGTTCGAGTCCCTCCAGGACCTCGATATCCTTCGCCGAATAGCTCGGCCCCGATTTGCGCGCAAGATTATCGAAGAGATCAGACATTGCCGGAGTATATTGGCCAGGAGGCGCCTCTGGCAAGCTGCATACGGTAGGGCCTCGCCTGGACTACAACTAGATGTGGTTGAGCCTATGAGCAGCAACGAACGTCCCCAATCCCAGAGCCGCCACCCCTGCGCCTCCGAGCCCGTTTTGCGCGCCGTCGCCATGCCGGCGGACGCCAATCCGAGCGGCGATATTTTCGGCGGCTGGCTCCTGGCGCAGATGGATCTGGCCGGCGGTGCCATCGCCTCCAGGCGGGCTCGCGGACGGGTGGCGACGGTCGCCATCACGGCGATGACCTTCCGGGCGCCGGTCCTGGTCGGCGACCTCGTCAGCTGTTACGCCGTCGTGACCGCCGTCGGAAAAAGCTCAATGACCGTGAAGGTCGAATCCTGGGCGCAGAACCATAATGGCGGCCCCGCCATTATGGTGACGGAAGGCATTTTCACCTTCGTGGCGATCGGCCCCGACCGCCGGACGCGCCCTGTTCCTCCGGAAGCGTGCCCCTCCGAAATGTGAGGGGGCTCGAGGTCACCGCGTGCCCGAACGCTTTATGGCCGTGATCGTGCCGCGCGGCCGCCCCGAGAGTTCGGCGATCTTGCGGTCTTCGGCTTCGAGGAATTCCTTGGCCGGCTCATCGCCCTCATAGCCGCCGACGATCGCCACCGGAATCCGCCGATTGGAGAGACGGGCGCCGTCATCATAGGTGACGTCGAACAGGACGAATTCAGCGGTGGCACTGGTGCCGGGTTTCTTGCGGGCCATCATTACTCTCCTTCAGGCGATCCGTGCCGCGCCGTTTGTACAGGATCCCGGAACAAAAAAGGCCCACCATTTTCGTGGGGCTCCTTTTCGTTTTCGGCAGGGCCGAGGCCGCTGTCAGAAAGAGTCCGCGCGGAATCAAAAGCTAGGCCAGCGCCTCCTTTACCTCGGCGATCACGCCTTGCCAGTCGCCCATGCGTTTCTGCCGGAAAATGCGCATGGAAGGATACCATGCCGAGCGATCCCCTTCCCGCCCCCAGCGCCAATCGGCGGGCGTGCGCGCCAGAAGCCAGACCGGCTTGCCCATGGCGCCCGCCAGATGCGCCACCGCCGTGCATACCGAGATGACGAGATCAAGCTGAGCGATCGCCGCCGCCGTATCGGCGAAATCCTTCAGATCGGGCGACAGATCGGTAATGCCGGCGAGGCCCGAAGCCGCCAGTTCCGCCTGTGCCGGCCCGAGTTGCAGCCCGTACCAGGAAATGCCCTCGGCCTCCAGCAACGGCTTCAGCAGCACCAGCGGGATCGAGCGCTTGGGGTTGTCCGCCTGATTCGGCCGCCCGCCCCAGACCAGACCCACCTTTTTCTTGTCGCTGGCGGGAATCCGCGCCGCCCAAGCGGCATCATCCGCCGGATCGCTCCGCAAATAGGCGGCGGCAAGCGGCAGATCGGCAGTTTCGAGTCCGAGCCGCTCCGGCAGGCTGAATTGCGGCAGGACGAAATCCGGCAGCGTCCCGACCGCCAGCGTGTGCGGATCGTTTCCCCGGCCGATCACCTCCACGCCGTCGAGGCTCTGCTTCATCAGCCGCACCAGCGGCGTCGGCACCTCGAAGACGATATCGGCGCCCTTGGCCTTAAGGCGGCTTACCAGCGGGGCCAATTGGATGACATCGCCGAATCCCTGTTCCCCCCAGACCACGATACGCCGCCCCGCCGGATCCTCGCCCTGCCAGTCCGGCGCCGGCAGGAGGCGCCGTGCCTCGGGAAAGTCCCGCCACTGCCAGCGCCATTCATATTCGCGCCAGCCCCGGCGGAAATCGCCTTTGGTCAAAAGCGCCAGCGACAGGTTCCAGTGACCAAGCGCATAGCCCGGTGCCAGGCGGGAAGATTCCTCATAGCAGGCAAGCGCTTCCTCGCTCAGGCCGCTTTCGTTCATCACCTTGCCGAGCGTCGTCAGCGCGTCCTCGATCTTCTCCAAGGCCCCGCCCGGCGGGCCGGCAGGCAAAGCGGTGCCGCGCGGGAATCCGGCCAGCTTGCCGGCAAGCCCGGTTTCGAGTTCGCGGGCGAAAGCCGCCACGCCCGGAAAAAGCCGGCCATAAAGCGCCAGCGCATCAACGAGATGCCGGGCTGCCGCCGGTAGCTGTTCCTGCCACGCCAGTGCCGTGCCGAGATTGACATTGGCCGCGTAATTGAGCGGATCGCGCGCCAGCACCTCCTGATAGAAGGCGATCGCCGGCGGATAATGCCCGGCGAGCTGCAGGGTGCAGCCCAGATCCACCAGCACCGCCACCGCCGCCGCGGGATTGCCCACGCGGTCGAGCGCCGCCGCCAGGTTGCGGCCGATCATGATGTGGCCGGGCTCAAGCCGGAGCGCCCGCCGGAACATCTCCGCCGCCCGGAGATGATCGCCCCGGTTGGCGGCGAGGATGCCGAGTTGATGCAAGCAGATGCCCGTCAGTTCCGGCTGATCGACGAGTTCGAGATACCCCGCCCGCGCTCCCGCCAGATCCCCGGCCTCATGCCGCCGCAACGCCGCCCCGAAAGCCGGCACGGCCCGGGCATAAGGTGCAAGAGGATGATCCTGTTCCAACGCCATTTCCTGATCCCACAGCCTAATGTGATTTAGGCGCCGAGAGGATCACGTCCGCCGCCCGATTTCGAGCGGAAAAGCAAGGAAAGATGACAGTGATGATTTATTAATTCGTCACGCTAGGTTAAGCCGCTGTCATAGCCAAACACTGTATGGGCAGAAGTGTCACAATGTTAAATTGACGTACACACAAATACTGCACCTCAATATGATCAAAAAAACTGTTGATTAATCTATGCGCGTAGTAATATTACTCCCGGTATAAATATGTTGCTGTTTATGGGGGTAATTCATGAGCATTCTTCCGCGATTGATAGCACTCTTCCGCGCAACTGGGCACGAACCGGTGACCGGTTACAATTCCTTCCATTTTGACGGATACATGGATGCGCCCTTCACCAAATTCGTGAAGGACAAGACTGTCATGGGCTGCGCCGGCCTTGCGCTCCAGGAGATAATGTTCCTGGAGCATTTCTCGACCTACCTATCGCCGAAGAACATTCTGGTCATCGGCAATGCCCATGGCTGGAGCACGATTGCGCTGTCGCTGATCTTTCCTTCCGCCACGGTGGTCGCCATTGATCCCGGCAAGATCGGCAACGACGTGACGAACGGGATCGCCCGCTCCGCCGAGTTGAACGTCAAGGCGCTGGAAGGCTATTCGCCCCAAGATGTAGACGGCATCTCCACCGCAAACTTCGAGGGTCCGGTAGACCTCGTTCTAGTCGATGCTATTCACACCAACGCTGCGGTTCTGGCGGATTTCGATGCCTGCAAGCCTGTTGGCCACCCCGGCACCGTCTATGTCTTTCATGACGTGCTCAACCACCGCCTCATCGATGCCATCAACAAGATCAAGGCGGATAATGCGCTGGAAGGTCAAATTCTGACCCGTACCGCCTCCGGAATGGCGGTGCTGTGGCAGACGGCGCCCGCCGATTTCCGTGACTATGTCGGTGCTTTTTCCGAGCCTCCGTCCTTCTTCCGCTCGGTCCGGCGGCTCATGCTCGAAAACTATGCACCGAACCCCTCTCATCTATTCGACAAGCTGTAACGGTAACACCCGCAATCCCCGGCGGCCCCATGCGCCTAGGGCGTTGTCCGATCAAGTAGAATTGGATAACGCCCTGGATTCTCAATTCTGAGATTCTTGACTTGATCGGAAGATGCTTTAGCGCTGTTCACGCCGGTTCAGCACGTATTCGAGCTTGCGGAGCGCCAAGCCTTGGAGGGCGCTGCGGGAAGAGGCGGCGGGGCCCATGACCATGGCTTCGGTGCCGGTCCGCATATGGATGGCCGTCACCTTCGAGAAAGCACCCACTCGGGTGAATTCGAAAATGACGCTGTCCTCTTCCGCCATCGGTCGGAAACCGGCTTTACGCGGCGGAGACCATCGCCCCAGGGCGGTGGGCGAGATCACTGGCGCGGGTCCAGAAACGTTCGAGCCGGTTCAGGGTCACGCCGGTCGCCTGCAAATCCTCGGGCTTGATCTGGGTCTGGCCGAGCAGCTCGATATGCCGCTCATGCATGGCACGCAGCCGGTCGCGAAGGTTCCGGCCCTTTTCCGACAGGCGGACATGAATGGAGCGGCGATCATGCTCCGACCGCTCTTGCACCAGATAGCCGTTTTCCACCATCTTCTTGACGTTGTAGGAAACGTTGGAGCCCAAATAGCAGCCGCGCAGCGTCAGCTCACCGACGGTCATCTCCGCATCGCCGAGGTTGAAGAGAATCAGCCCCTGGATGTTGTTGATGTCGTGGATGCCGAGACCGTCCAGCTCAAGCTTCACGATCTCCAAAAAGTGCCTGTGCAGGCGCTCGATCAAGCCAATGGTATCGAGATATAGGTTCTGCATTGCCGTTCAGGCCCTCTAGAATTTTGCGCAAAACTGTCGGACACCTTATTGGACGTGCGTTAATAATTTGCTTACACCGGTCTACAAACGCGGCGAAGGATTCCATCTCCTTGAGGCTGCGGCGTGACGGCACTTGCATAAAAGACAGGCTGGGATCAACATCCCGGCCACCAAGGGGGATCGGTCGGCTTCCGAATCCCTCATGCGGATCAACGCGCTAACGATCGGACCCTGGAACCTGCCCCATGACCCAGCTGCTCACGCCCGACGAGTTGGAACAGCGCCTTCGCCAGATCGGCACGGAGCGCTATCACAATCTGCACCCCTTTCATAAGCTCCTGCACGGCGGAAAGCTTAATTTCGGCCAGGTGCAGGCCTGGGCCTTGAACCGCTATGTCTATCAGGCGGCGATTCCGCGGAAGGACGCGGCCCTGATGGCGAAGCTCGACGACCGCGAGCTGCGGCGGGAATGGATCCACCGGATCCAGGATCATGACGGCGTCGATGCCGATACCGGCGGAATCGAAAGATGGCTGAAGCTCACCGACGGGCTGAAGCTCGGCCGCGCCTATGTCGTCTCGCAGGAAGGCGCCCTGCCCGCGACCTGCTTCGCGGTGCAGGCCTATGAGCGATTCGTCTATGAGCGGCCGACGCTCGAAGCCATCGCCTCGTCGCTGACCGAATTGTTTGCCCCGGCGATCCATGCCGAGCGCATTTCCGGGATGCTGGAGAATTACGATTTCATCAGCGAGGATCTCGTCGCCTATTTCCGCAAGCGGCTCGATCAGGCGCCGCGCGACGCCAGTTTCGCCCTGGCCTATGTCCGCGATAATGCGCAGACCCCGAAGGAGCAGCAGGCGGTGCTGAAGGCGCTGACCTTCAAGACCAATGTTTTGTGGGCGCAGCTCGACGCGCTGCATCACGCCTATGTCGTACCGGGCAACATCCCGCCCGGCGCCTTCAGGCCGGAGGCGGCGTGAGCGTGAAACGGGAACGGGTCATTATCGGCGCCGCCTCGGTGCCCAGGTTTTCGCCCCATGTCCGCTTTCAGGAGGACAAGGTCGGCGGCCGCTGGGTGGTTCTGGGGCCGGAGCGCATGTTCGTGCCCGACGAGATCGCGGTCCATATCCTTCAGCGCCTCGACGGCGCCAAGGACGTGGCCGCCATCGCGGCGGAACTGGCGGCGGCGTTCGACGCCCCGCTCGAAACCGTGGAGAATGACGTCATCACCCTCTTGCAGGATCTGGCGGACAAGGTCGTAATCATCGCATGAGTGATATGAAGCCACCCTTGGCGCTTTTGGCCGAATTGACGCATCGCTGCCCGATGCGTTGCGCCTATTGCTCCAACCCGCTGGCGCTCGATCCGTCGAGTGCCGAACTCGATACCGCCACCTGGTGCCGAATCATCGACGAGGCGGCGGAAATGGGCATCCTCCAGATCCATTTCTCCGGGGGCGAGCCCACGATCCGCAAGGATCTGGAGATCCTTTCCGCCCACGCGGCGGAACGCGGCCTCTATGCCAATCTCATCACCTCCGGCGTGCTCCTGGACGAGGCCCGCATCGAGTCGCTGGCCCGGAGCGGCCTCGCCCATGCGCAGCTCAGCATTCAGGATTGCGAGGAGGAAGCCGGCGACTGGATCGGCGGCCTCGCCGGCGCCCATGCGCGCAAATGGAAGGTGGCCGAGTGGCTGGGAAAAGCCGGAATGGCGCTCACCGTCAACGCCGTCATCACCCGCCACAACGCCGAGCGCGTCGGCGCCATGATCGACCTCGCCGAATCCTGGGGCGCCACAAGGGTCGAGGTCGCCAATGTCCAATATTACGGCTGGGGTCTCCTGAACCGCGCCGTGCTGATGCCCACCCGCGAACAGCTCATGGCCATGACCAAAGTGGTCGAGGCGGCGCGGGAGCGGCTCCGGGGCGTCATGGTAATCGACTACGTCATCCCGGATTATTACGCCGACCGCCCGAAATCCTGCATGGGCGGCTGGGCCCGGCGTTTCCTCAATGTGACGCCGTCCGGGCGGGTTCTGCCCTGCCATGCGGCGGAGACCATACCGGGCCTCGTCTTCGAAACCGTCCATGACCGCCCGCTCAAGGCGATCTGGGCGGACAATCCGGCGTTCGAGCGCTATCGCGGCATCGCGGGCATGCCGGAAACCTGTCAGGCCTGCGACCGGCGGGAGATCGATTGGGGCGGCTGCCGCTGTCAGGCCCTGGCGCTCGCCGGCTCGGCGGAAGCGGTCGATCCGACCTGCGAGAAATCGCCCCTGCACGAAGAAGTCCAGGCACTGGCGGCACGGGAGGCGGTTTCCGGGCACCGCGACATCGTCTATCGGAGCTTCAGCCTGGAAAAATCCGATCCTTCAGGGAAAGCCCGCTGATTTGACCGACCCAATCATCTCTCATCCGGGCCTCTCGCATCCGGGCGCCTTTCCGCGCGTCCGGATGCGCCGCAACCGCCGCGATCCCTGGTCGCGGCGTCTGGTCGCCGAGAACGTGCTCAGCGCCGCCGATCTCATCTGGCCGGTCTTCGTGAAGGAAGGCGGGGAGCCGCGCGAGCCCATCGCCGCCATGCCGGGCGTCTTCCGCCTGACCATCGAGACGCTGACCGAGGCGGCAGCGCGGGCGGAATCTCTCGGCATTCCGGCCATCGCCATCTTCCCGGCGGTCGCCCAAGATCTGAAAAGCGAGGATGGCGACGAGGCGATCCGCCCCGGCAACCTCGTCTGCCGTGCTGTCGCCGCGGTGAAGCGGGCGGTTCCGGGGATCGGGATCATCTGCGACGTGGCGCTCGACCCCTTCACCCTGCACGGGCATGACGGCCTTCTCCGCAACGGCCAAGTCGCCAATGACGAAACCATCGCCCGCCTCTGTGCCCAAGCCGTCGTGCAGGCCGAGGCGGGCTGCGACATCGTCGCCCCGTCGGATATGATGGACGGCCGCGTCGGCGCCATCCGCGACGCGCTCGATGCCGCCGGCTTCACGCATGTCCGCATCATGGCCTATGCCGCCAAATACGCCTCGGGCTTCTATGGTCCCTTCCGCGAGGCGCTGGGCTCGAAATCCCAGCTCGGCAAACGCGACAAGCGCGGCTACCAGATGGATTTCGCCAATTCCGACGAGGCCTTGCGCGAAGTGGCGCTCGACCTTCAGGAAGGCGCGGATATGGTGATCGTGAAGCCCGGCACCCCCTATCTCGACATCATCCGCCGGGTGAAGGACCAGTTCCACGTCCCCACCTTCGCCTATCAGGTGAGCGGCGAATACGCCATGCTGCAAGGCGCCATCGAGCGCGGCTGGCTCGATGAGAGCGTCATCCTCGAAACCCTGACCGGCTTCAAACGCGCCGGCGCCGACGGGGTGCTCACCTACTTCGCGATCGAGGCGGCGGAGAGGTTGCGGGCGGGGTAACCCATTCAGCCCCTCGATAGCCCCAGGGAACGAAAGACCGAAAACACCGTATATGACGCGTGAACAAACGCGATCCGACCTCAGAGGCCGTCCTTGACGCCTTCAACACAGCCCGCCGGGCCGGGCAGCCGGCGGCGGCGTGTTATCGTGCGGGGGTCATGGTCTGGCGGGAGCATCATCCCGACCATACCCCCGGCTATGCCGCCAAGCAGGCGGTGGCAGTGATCCTCGCCGCCTTCGGGCCCGAGCTTCTCAAGATCGAATAACGCCCAAACCCGCCCCAAAAGCCCACCCCGAACCAGCCCGCCTTAAAAAAGTCACAGGCCGCTTCCAGGCTTGCCCTGTATTGGTCGTGGCGCAATTTTCTTGTGCTACCGATTCTAACGCCACCGATTCTAATGATTGACCCGCAAGGGGGCTCGCCGAAGCGACAGATGTTGAAAACGGAGCGGCGAGGCGGCGCCTATTTGTTCCGCCGGATTGCTATTCTAGCGATAGCCTGCCTGACCTCGTCTTGCGCGCTATTCCCGAAGACGGAGCAACCGGTCCCCGTTGCAGCACAGCCGAGTCCCCCCGTCCAGACCGTAGTAGCCCCGGCACCACCTCCGCCGCGGCCGGTGCGCAAGCCGGCGCTGCCGGCCGCACCGCTGCCTCCGCCGGAGCCGACGGAGACGGCGCCGCTACCGGAACCCGTCGATGTCGGACACCTTCAGGGCCTCGATGAAAACGCGGCCCAGGATTGGCTCGGTCAGCCGAAAGAGCGCCTGGAAGCGCCGCCGGCGAAGATCTGGCGCTATGTCACGCCGGATTGCGAACTCGACGTCTATTTCTATCTGGACCTTCAGGCCAGGCTGATGCGCGCCCTCCACTATGAAGTCAGGAGCCATGACACTTCCGATCGACGCGACGAACGATGCTTCGAGCAGCTTGTCACCGACCATCGCCAACGGGAAGGAAACGCCCCCGCCGCATATCGTCCTCGTTGACGATGACGAGCTTTTCCGGGAGTCGCTCGGCCTCAACCTGGTGGATGAAGGATATCGGGTGACGAGCTTTTCCTCGGGTCCGCCGGCCCTCGATTTCTTCACCGGGGGCGGCAGCGCCGACGCGATCCTGCTCGACTGGCGCATGCCGGGGATGAACGGACTCGAAGTGCTCCGCAGCCTGCGCCGCTCCGGTTCCGGCACGCCGGTGATCTTCCTCACGGTCCTCAGCGAGGACATCTATGAGGAGGCGGCGCTCGAAGGCGGGGCCATCGATTTCATCGACAAATCGCGGCGCCTTTCCATCCTGCTGCGGCGGCTGCGGCTCATCACCGACGGCACGCGGGCCACCACCGAGACCCAGGGCGGGAAGCAGACCGGCGATCTTCTGCGGCTCGACCGGTTGGAGCTGCGTTTCGACATCAGCCGGGCGAACTGGGGCGGGCAGTCGGTCGATCTGACCCTGACCGAATTCAAGATCGTGGCGTTGCTCACGCTCCGTACCGGCGAGGATGTGTCCTACCGGGAAATCTATGATCTTGTGCATGGCAAGAACTTCGTCGCCGGCTATGGCCAGGACGGCTATCGCGCCAATGTCCGCACTTTCATCAAACGTATCCGCAAGAAATTCCGGGATGTCGATGGAGAATTCGATCAAATCCACAACTACGCCGGATTCGGCTATCGGTGGATCGCCATGGCTTAGGTTCAGCCGGCGGTTTTTCCGGCAGCCCCGCGCCTTCCGGTCGCTGACCGCGAAGGCCGTCTTGCTGGCGGTCATCTTCCTGGTGGTTCCGATCATCCTCTACAACCGCTTCCGCGCGGCGGATGAGGAGAAACAGCAGGTTCTGCTGCAAAGCGTGCGCGAGCAGGGCCGGCTTTTGAGCCAGGGACTTTTGCCGGCGCTCGGCGGCGCCGCGCGCCCGGCCTTGCCTCAGCTCGGGCGGGAGCTGGAGCGCTTCGCCGACAGCATGACCAACATCAAGCTGCTCTTCGCCCCCGCCATTGGCGGTTCTTTCTTCTACATCGCCTCCTGGCCGGCCGTTCCTCCGTCCCAGCTTGAGATCGAGCGCGATAAGCTCGACCGCCAGGGCATCCTCGACCGGCTCGGGCGGACCTGCGAGGGCGAGCTGCCCTTCGCCTTGCGCTATGCGACGCCGCGAGGCGACGATGAGGTCGTAACCTCGGTTACGCCGCTCAAGACTCCGTCCGGCTGTTGGGCGGTCGTCACCTCCTTCTCGGGCGCCGCCATCCCGGAATCGCATCTGGGCGTTCCCTATTGGGCGACCTCGGAGGTGAAGCTCGGCGGGGTCATCTATCTCGGCATGGCGCTGCTGACATTTTCCACCTTCTGGAGCGTGCGCCGCGGCCTGCGGCATTTCGCCGAGCGCGCCCGCGCCATCCGCGACCGGGGCCTCGCCGCCGGTTCCTTCAGCGCCCATAATGAAATCCCGGAGCTTGGCGTCGTCGCCTCGGAATTCGACCGCATGGTCGAGGTGCTGCACAATTCCGCCAACGACATCCGCCGCGCCGCCGAGGACAACGCCCATGCCTTCAAGACCCCGATCGCCGTCATCCGGCAATCGCTTGAACCGCTGAAGCGCGCGATCCCGGCCGACAACCAGCGTGGAAGCCGGGCGCTCGGCCTGATCGAGAACTCGCTCGACCGCCTCGACGGCCTCGTCGCCTCGGCCCGCCGGCTCGACGAGGCCACCGCCGATCTCATCGATACCACGCGGACGGAACTCGATCTCTCGGAGCTGCTGAAACGCCTGCTCCAGGCCCATGCCGGCGCCTTCGCCCAGCGCCAGATCACCCTGCGCGGCACCGTCGCCGGCAATGTCCGGGTTCATGCCAATATGGAGATGATCGAGACCGTGGTCGAGAACCTGCTCGACAACGCCATCTCCTTCTCCCCCCATGGCGAGAGCATCGGCGTCCGCCTGGAGCCGCGCGGCGACTCGGCGGAACTCCTGATCGTCGATTCCGGGCCGGGCGTGCCGGAGGGCGATCTCCCCCGCATCTTCGAGCGCTATTTCTCACAGCGGCCGGAGCGGGACAGCTCCGAGGATCACCCGGCGACACATTTCGGCATCGGCCTCTGGATCACCCGCCGCAACATCGAGGCGCTAGGCGGCACCGTTGCCGCCGAGAACCGCAGCCCGGCCGGCCTGCTGATGCGGGTGACCCTGCCCCTGGCCAAGAAGCATAACGGGCAAGCAATGGGGACGAGGGCGGCGGGAGGCGGCCAAGGGTGCTGATGCGCCCGCCCAGCGGGGGCTTATCGCGAAACGAGACAAGTGTCGTAGTTCCAAGGTCACAACTTTGTCCCACCCCCGCCCGAAAGTCTCTTGTTACTCTCCAATTGTCAGCAACTTGCAATTGAGAGAGCAAAGCGATGGACCTTGGGAAACTCATCCAGCTTCTCGAAACAGCCGGCGAAGGTAGCGAGTATCTCGACTACGCCATTCAGCGGCAATTCTCTTTCGCGAAGCCCGTACCAACCTATTCGCGGTCGATCGACGCCGCTCTTCTTCTGTTGTCGGGGGGATGGTCGATCCACCGCCTGGGCCAGCGGCATGATTGCCACGGCAATTTCACCGGCTGGGCCGCTGAATTATACCGGGCGAGCGACGCCGTCATCGCCTACCCCACCGATTCGCTGGGCGCAACGGCACCGATCGCACTTTGCATCGCAGCATTGCGTATCATGCAAAGCGAGCCCGCACGTGTCGGCAAGCACCTCGCCACCGCGGCGTTTCGCTAATCACCTGGTTTCTAACGATAATAGCCTTATTTAGCTTCGCTCCCTCCCGCCGGAACTTGCCCCTTTGGGGGTGTTCTAAATCCTGAGTTACTTGAAAAAAGGGGTTGCAAGCGATTTCTTCGAAGCGCATATTGTGCAACGCAGCATTTGCCCACACCGTTCGCGGTGCGTGCTGCTTTCACGGGCGTTTCCTCCCTAAACTTGGGCCGTATTCGTACGGCCCTTTTTTTCGCCCCTGGGAGAACCCCGCATGACCGAACCGCTTCCGCCCGGAATCGCCAGCCCTGAAATCGCCGGCCCTGAAATCCTTGGTCACGAGAACGCCTATCAGGGCTTTTTCCGAATCGACCACTACCGGCTTCGGCATGGGCTGTTCGGCGGCGGCATGAGCGCTGAGATATCCCGCGAGGTATTCGAGCGCGGCCATGCCGCCGCCATCCTGCTCTATGACCCGGAGCTGGACGCGGTCGTGCTGATCGAGCAGTTCCGGCTGCCGGCTTATCTGGCCGGCTTCGGCGCCTCTCAGATCGAGATCCCCGCCGGGATGATCGAGTCCGGCGAAACCCCCGAGGAAGTCGCCCATCGCGAGGTTTGGGAGGAGACCGGGCTTATTCTCCTCGACCTGCTTCCCGTCCGCCGCTTCCTCTCCAGCCCCGGCGGCAGCACCGAGACCGTCCACATGTTTTGCGGCCGGGTCGATTCGTCCAAGGCCGGCGGCATCCATGGCGATGCCACCGAAGACATCAGGGTCTTCGCCCTGCCCTATGCCGATGCCGCCGCGTTGATGGAGGACGGCACCATCGCCAATGCCTTCACGCTCCTGGCTTTGCAATGGCTCGGCGCCAACCGTTGCGAACTCCGCCGAAGGTGGGGAACTGCCTCTCCTTGATCCGGTTGGCCCTCTCCCTGTAGTGTCCGGGAAGGCAGCCCCCAGGGAGTTCAATCAGTTCACCATCATGGCTATCTGCGACGGTTTTATCGGGACGATCGGCAACACGCCATTGATCCGCCTGCGCCGGGCTTCGGAAGAAACCGGCTGCACCATCCTCGGCAAGGCCGAGTTCCTCAATCCTGGCGGCTCGGTCAAGGACCGGGCGGCGCTGTTCATCATCCGTGACGCCGAACAGCGCGGGCTCATCGAGCCCGATGGCGTCATCGTCGAAGGCACGGCGGGCAATACCGGCATCGGGCTGGCGCTGGTCGCCAATGCGCGGGGCTACCGGACCGTCATCGTCATGCCGGAAACGCAGAGCCAGGAAAAGAAGGACATGCTGCGTCTCTGCGGCGCCGATCTGCGGCTGGTCCCGGCCCTGCCTTATTCGGATCCGGGGAATTACGTCCGCTATTCCGGACAGCTCGCCGAGGAGATCGCCGCCAGCGACCCCAAGGGCGCCATCTGGGCCAACCAGTTCGACAACATCGCCAACCGGCAAGCCCATGTCGAGACCACCGGGCCTGAGATCTTCGAGCAGACCGGCGGCAAGGTCGATGCCTTCATCTGCTCGGTCGGGACCGGCGGCACGCTGGCCGGCACCGCGATCGGGTTGCGGGAGCGCAACCCCGACATCAAGATCTATCTGGCCGACCCGATGGGAGCGGCGCTCTATAGCTACTACGCCCATGGCGAATTGAAGGCCGAGGGCAGTTCCATCACCGAAGGTATCGGCCAGGGCCGGATCACCCGGAACCTCGAAGGGCTCAAGCTCGACGGCCAGTTCCAGGTGACCGACGAGGAAGCGCTGCCGGTCCTGTTCCGGCTGCTGCGTGAGGAAGGGCTTGTGCTTGGCGGCTCTTCCGGGATCAACGTGCAAGGAGCGGTCAAGGTCGCGCGCGAGCTTGGACCCGGCCACACCATCGTGACGATTCTGGCCGATTACGGCACGCGCTACCAGTCGAAGCTCTTCAATCCGGAATTTCTGCGCGGCAAGAATCTGCCGGTTCCAGACTGGCTCGACCGTTAAGACGCGCAGTAGGAGAATAATAAAATGCCCCATTCCGATCCCGATTCGCTCGTCTCCACCCAGTGGCTCGCCAAGCACCTGTCGGCACCGGATATCCGGGTCGTCGATGGTTCGTGGAAAATGCCCGGCGTCACGCCGCCGGCACGCGCGGATTACGACAACGCCCATATCCCGGACGCGGTCTTCTTCGACATCGACGAGATCGCCGACGACAAGACCTCGCTGCCCCACATGCTGCCGAGCCCGGAGAAATTTTCGGTCAAGGTCCGCGATCTGGGCCTTGGCGACGGCAACCGGATCGTCGTCTACGATAGCGCCGGCATCCTGTCGGCGGCGCGGGTGTGGTGGACCTTCCGCGTGTTCGGACATGCCGATGTGGCGATTCTCGATGGCGGCCTGCCGAAATGGATAGCGGAGGGCCTCCCCGTCAATGACGAACGGACGATGCCCCGCCGCCGCCATTTCTCCGCCCATCTCAACACCTTCCTGATCCGCGACAAGGCGCAGGTGCTGACCAATCTTACGACCAAGCGCGAGCAGATCCTGGATGCAAGGCCGCAAGCCCGGTTCGAGGGCACGGCGGACGAGCCCCGCGCCGGCCTCCGCAGCGGGCATATTCCGGGCAGCCTCAACCTGCCCCACAGCCAGCTCATCGACGCGGCTACCAAGACCATGCTGCCGCCGGAGCGCTTGCGGGAGCTTTTCCTCGGCGCCGGGCTCGATTTGAACCGCCCGGTCACGGTCAGCTGCGGCTCGGGCGTGACCGCCTGCGTCCTGGCGCTGGGGCTGACGCTGATCGGCTATCGCGATGTCGCCGTCTATGACGGCTCCTGGGCGGAATGGGGCCTGCCCGGCGACTGGCCGGTCGAAACGGGGCCAGCCAACACCGCGAGATGACGAACGCCACCCAATGAAGAGCCAATCCAAGAAGCTCGACACGCTGCTGACCCATGCCGGGATCGATCCCGAGCAGAATTTCGGCATCGTCAACCCGCCGGTCTACCATGCCTCGACCGTCCTTTTCCCGACGCTCGACGCGCTAGAGAATCCCGGTCCCGACACCGGACGCAGCGTCCGCTATGGCCGCCACGGCGTACCGACCACCTTCGCGCTTCAGGAGGCGGTAGCCGCCGCCGAGGGCGGCTATCAAGCCGTCGCCCTCCCCTCCGGCGTGGCAGCGGCAACGGCGGCAATCCTGGCCTTCGTCAAGGCCGGCGACCATGTCCTGATCCCCGACCACGCCTATGGCCCGACCCGGCATTTCGCCGCCGATACGCTGAAGCGCTTCGGCATCGCGGCGACGTTCTACGATCCGATGATTGGTACGGGGGGCATCGGCGCCGGGATCGAGGCGCTGATCCAGGACAACACCCGCGTCCTGTTCATGGAGAGCCCCGGCTCCCTGACCTTCGAGGTCCAGGACGTGCCGGCGCTGGTGGCCGTCGCCAAGGCGCATGGGCTCACCACCATCCTCGACAACACCTGGGCCTCGCCGGTCTTCTTTCACCCGTTGAAATTCGGGGTGGATGTCTCGGTCGTGGCCGGGACCAAATATATCGGCGGCCATTCCGACGCAATGATGGGTTTCGCCATCTGCACCGAGGCCAGCATCCGCCCGGTGCGCCGCGCCGTCGCCGATCTCGGCTATTCGGTCGGCCCCGACAATTGCTATCTGGTCCTGCGCGGCTTGCGCACCGCCGGAGTCCGGATGCGGGCGCATGAGGCCCAGGGAATGGCGCTCGCCCGGTTCCTGGCGGCGCGGCCCGAAATCGAGCGCGTCCTGCACCCGGCCTTCCCCGGCCATCCCGGCCATGAATTCTGGAAACGCGACTTCACCGGCGCCTCCGGCCTGTTCTCGGTCGTCCTGAAGGAATGCCCGAGAAAGGCCCTCGCCGCCATGCTCGACGGGATGGAGCTGTTCGGCATGGGCTATTCCTGGGGCGGCTTCGAAAGCCTCATCGTGCCGTACGACCCGGCGAAACTCCGCAGCGCCACCGCTTGGCGGGCTCCGGGGCCGCTCCTGCGCATCCATGCGGGGCTGGAGGATCTGGACGACCTCAAGGATGATCTGGCTCGGGGCTTCGAGCGGATGAACGCGGCAAGATGAGAAACGCTACGCACGAATCCAGCCTCGAACGCATCGGCGATTTGGAGGATTTGTATCTGGCCGAGCAACGTCTCATCGATATCCGCGCCGGTCGTACGCAAACCATTCCGCTCGAAGAGGTGATGAAGAAGTACGGCTTGGCGGATTGATACCAACGGCCGATTAACACCAACGGTCGAAAATATTGACCTGTCATCCCGAGCAAAGCGAGGGATCTGTTGCCGCTCCGTCGATTCCAGACTTGGCACGATTGGTCACGGCAAGAGATCCCTCCTTCCGATGGTCGTCGGGATGACAAGGAATGGTCGGAATTTTCAGCCGCCGGTCTAATCACCCTCCCTCCAGAAACCTCTCCACGGCCTCGATCTGGTCGTCGGTGGTGAGGGAGGGAGCGTGGCCGACGCCGGGGAATTCGACGAGTTTGGCGCCGGGGCCGCGATCCGTCATCGCCTTTGCGTCGTCGGCGCGCAGGAACACCGACTGTGCGCCACGCAGCAGCAGCACCGGGCATTTGATCCGATCCCAGACCCCCCAGAGATCGACATCCTGTATTTCGCCCTGAAGGGTGTCGGCGATGCGCGGATCATAGGCGAAGCCGAGGGTGCCGTCGGGCTTTTCCCGGACGGCGTGCCGGGTAAGATGCCGCCACCACCGATCCGCCATCGGCCCGAAGCCGGCATGGGTGTAGCGCATATGGGCTTCCGCCTCGTCGAGCCCGGCAAAGCTCGGATTGAGGCCGACATAGGTCTTCAGGAGTTCCAGGGCGGTTTTCGGCACGAGCGGCCCGATATCGTTCAGGATCAGGCGGCGGATCGGCGCCCCCGGCTGCGCCGCCGTCATCATCCCGACCAGCCCGCCCATCGAGGTGCCGATCCAATCGACTTCCTCGACACCGAGCCGGGCGATCAAGGTCACGATATCGGCCATATAGAGCGGATAGCCGTAATCCTCCGGATGGGATAGCCACTCGCTATTGCCGCGCCCCGGAAAATCCGGACAGACGACGCGGTAATGCCGCGATAGCGAAGCCGCCAGCGCATCGAAATCGCGCGCGTTGCGGGTAAGCCCATGGGTGCACAGCACGACGGGCGCCCCCTTCGGCCCCGCCCATTCGACATAGCGCAGCCGGTGAAACCCATGCGGGCCAAGGCACGCGACGCTTCCTTCGGTCATGGCCGTTTGGCCGGTCATCGTCATTCGGCTACCCCTTCTCTCCCCCGGAATATGGGGTCAGTCGGCCTCGGCCACCATCACTTCTTTTACCTTGGTCGCAAGCTGCTTGAGGCTGAAGGGTTTGGGCAGGAAATGGATATCGATATCGCTATCGAGCCGCTTCCGGAAGCTGTCCTCCGTATAGCCCGAAATGAAGATGACCTTCATCTCCGGATAGACCTTCCGCACCTCGCGGATCAGTTTCGGTCCGTCCATGCGCGGCATGACCACATCCGTGACCAGGAGATCGATCTTCTCGCCGGAATTGATCATGTCGAGCGCCGCCTCGCCGCTTTTCGCCTCAAGCACCTTGTAGCCCTTGTTGCGTAGCGCCCTGGCGCTGAACAGCCGGACCGGATCCTCGTCCTCGACCAGAAGCACCGTGCCGATGCCGGTCAAATCGCGGGCGGGGGCGGTCTCGACCGTATCGGCGCGCGGGGCCGGCGCGGCCTCGGCCTGCTGGTGGCGCGGCAGATGGATGATGAAGTTCGACCCCTTCCCCAGCGCGCTGTCGACGAAGATGAAGCCGCCGGTCTGCTTGACGATGCCATAGACCGTGGACAGGCCGAGGCCGGTGCCGGAGCCGACCTCCTTGGTCGAGAAGAAGGGCTCGAAGATGCGGGCCAGATTTTCCGGAGGGATGCCGATCCCGGTATCCCGCACCTCGATCGTCACATAGTCGCCGGGCGGCATGATCTCGTGCCCGCTTCGGCGCGGACGCGGATTGACGGTGTTGCCGGTATGGATAGTCAGCACCCCACCCCCCATCATCGCATCGCGGGCATTGACGGCGAGGTTGATGATGACTTGCTCCAACTGCCCCTGATCGACCTTGATGAGCCCGATCTCGCGGCCATGCACCATCTTCAGCTCGATATTCTCGCCGATGAGCCGGCGCAGGAGATGCGACAGTTCGACCAGCACGTCGGTAATGTTGAGGATGCGCGGCTGCAAGGTCTGCTGCCGCGAGAAGGCGAGGAGCTGGCGGACAAGATTGGCGGCGCGGTTGGCGTTCTGCTTGATCTGCATGATATCGGCGAAGCTCGGATCGCCGGGCCGGAAGCGAAGCAGGAGCAAATCGCAAAACCCGATCATCGCGGTCAGGAGATTGTTGAAATCATGCGCGACTCCGCCGGCGAGCTGCCCCACCGCCTGCATCTTCTGCGATTGCGCGAACTGCATCTCCAGGCTTTTCTGTTCGCTGGTGTCGATGAAATGCAGGATGAGTTCGCCCTCGGCCGATTCGACCGCGTCGAGCCGGCTGACGAAAAGCGCCGCGGTACGTTCCCGGCCGCCCTGGAGGCGGATCTCGAACGGCCCCGGCAACGCCTGCCCCGCCGCCGCCGCGCCGAGCTTCGCCAGAACGCCTTCCCGATCCTCCTCATGCAGGAACTCGACCAGCCGCTTGCCGATGAGTTCCTGGCCCGCGAGGTCTTGACCCGCGCGTTCCTGGCCCGCAAATTCCTGGCTGCGGCGTTCCTGCGTCTGGCCGAGCAGCGTGCCCAGCGCCCGGTTGGTCTCGTTCAGCCTTCCATCGGGGCCCAGCAGTGCGATGCCGACCGGGGCCTGATCGAAGAAACGCTGGAAGCGCAGGCGCGAACGGCGCAACGCCTCCTCCCATTCGCGCTCCGGCGTCAGGTCGCGCACCACCGAGCGGGTGCGCAATTCGTCGCCGACCTGAACCACGCTCTGGCTGATCAGCGCATGGACGAGCTTCCCCCGCCTGCCCTTCAGCACCACCTCGCCCCGGTGCAGCCCGGCATCGCCATCGGCGGAGAACGGGATGAAGAGCGGCGTCAACGGCGGCAGATCGCTGGCGATCACGTCATGTAGGCGGGTGCTCCCGCCGGTGAGATTCTCAGGGGTGACGCCCAGCCACTGCGCCAGGGTCTCATTGACGAACAGGAATCTTCCTTCGCGATCGACCGAATAGAAGCCGATCGGCGCATTGTCGAGGAAGTCGAAAAGCTTGCTCTGTTCCTGGCGGACGAGTTCCTGCATCTGGCGGCGCGAGGTGATGTCCTGGATGCGCCAGACGCCGAAGCCCTCCCGGCCCGGCAGCGGATTGACCGAGATCTGATACCAGCCCTCGACCCCGTCGGCATCGCGCAGCGGCAGCACGGATTGGACCCCGGCCACCCCCGCCCGCAACAGCAGCCGCTCCCATTCCGCGATCGCGTGATCGTCGCGGGCGAGCCGCATGGACAGGGCATCGAGCGGCGCCTCGGCCCCTTCGGGAAGCAGCAACTGAAACGCCGCATTCGAATAGACGACGGAACCGTCGGGGCCGAGCAGGAACTCCGCATCCGGCGAAGCCTCGATCGCCAGGGCGAGAAGATCGATCCGCCCCTTAAGCGATCCCCATTCCCGATAGACCGACACCACGCAAGCGGCGGCGGCCACAACGCCGAACAAAGCCGAAGCCGGCCACGCGATTTCGGCTTCGAGGATATGGAGATGCGCCAGAGCCCCCAGAACCCCAGCCGCCACGGCGCAGGCAGCCGCCGCGATCAGCCGGCGCCCGACGCTCCATACGCGATCCCGCTGCCTTGGTATACCCGCCACGACCACCTGCCGTTCCAGCCTTGCGCCCGCTTCTCTTTATCACGAGCACGGCCCTAGTTCCGCCTCATCTTGCCCTTGAGTTTGAAGACGTAGCTGATGATCTCGGCGACGGCGCGGTAATGCTCTTCCGGGATTTCCTGGTCGATCTCGACCGCGGCATAGAGGGCGCGGGCGACCGGAGGGTTTTCGACGATCGGGATATTGTGCTCGCGGGCAAGCTCGCGGATGCGGAGCGCCACCAGATCCGCCCCCTTGGCCACGACCTTGGGCGCGCTCTTGGCGCCAAGTTCATAGGCGAGCGCCACCGAATAATGGGTCGGGTTGGTGACGATGACGGAGGCATCCGGCACCGCCGCCATCATGCGCTGCCTCGACCGTTGGATCCGGATCTGGCGCAGCTTGGCGCGGATGACGGGATCGCCTTCCTGCTGCTTATATTCTTCCCTGGCCTCCTGCCGCGTCGTCCGCATGGAGCGCATGAAGCTGAACCGCTGATAGCCGAAATCGAGGATCGCGATCGCCGTGACCGCCCCGCCGACGCCGGAGATCATGCGCAGCGTCAAGCCCTGCAGCTCGTGCAGTATCTGCGCCGTATCCATGCTCGGCAGCAGGGACAGCCGGTCCATCTCCGGCGCCAGCAAAGGAATCGCTACGGCGCAAACGATCCCGACCTTGATCAGCCCCTTGGTCAGCTCGATAACGTTGCGCCAGGAAAAGATGCGCTTGAATCCGGACATGGGGGACACATGCTCAAACTTCGGCATCATCTTTTCCGGCGCGAAGATGAGGCCGTTCTGAACCACATTGGCGGTGATCACCGCAATGACGATGACGACGAACGGCATCAGGAAGTCGAACCCGAATCCCATGGCCGTGTCGAAGAGAACATTGGTGAAGTCGTCATCGATCCGGAGCGTATGCGCTTGCTCGAAATAGCGGACCGTCGATTTGGTCAGCGAAGTCGCCAGCGGCTTCGCCAGAAGCAGCATCGTCCCGGCCGTCGCCAGCATGATGAACCAGTTGACGACTTCCTTCGATTGCGGAACGCGGCCTTCGCGCTTGGCCTCGTCCAGTCTTCGCTGACTAGGTTCTTCGGTTTTCTGATCGTCGTCTTCCGCCATCGCCGGTCCCGTTCAGCCGGGAAGCAGCGATTGCAGGGCGCGGGTAAAATCGTCGAGGAACCAGGTCATGACCGCCAGGAGGGTGCCCGCCAGAATCGCCAGCCCGCCGATGAGCTGCAACGGCATGATCACCATGAAAAGCTGCAACTGCGGCATCAGCCGCGACACCAGCCCCAGCACCACATTGAGCAGGATCCCCATCACCACGAAAGGGGACGACAGCTCCAAAGCGAGCCGGAAGGAAGCGGCGGTGACATGGGCCATCGAATCGGCGAAATCGCCGACCGGAAGCGAGGCTCCCGGCACAAAAACCCCGTAGCTGTTGGCAATGCCGCGCAGCAGCAGATGATGCGTATCGGTGAGGAAGATCAACAGGCCCCCGATCATGCTCAGGAACACGCCGGTGATGACGTTCTGCTGGGCCGCCCCCGGATCGAATATCTGCGCCATCGCCAAGCCCATCTGCAGCGACATGATCACGCCCGCGGCATCGAGCGCCGCCGTCATGATCCGTATCATTACCCCGAGAAAGATCCCGATGATGACCTCGCTCCCCACCAGCGCGCAGAAGGTGCCGGCATCGCCGGGCATGGGCGGGAGCGTCAGCGCCTCCGACAGCAGGAACGACAGCAACAATGCGAGAATGAGGCGATAGCGCTGCGGCACGACCACATCGCCGATCCCCGGCATCAGCATCATGACGGCGCCGACTCGGGAGAAAACCAGCAATATCGCAAATATGCTTACCGGGAGCATCTGCGACAGCATCTAAGGATCAACCCTGGACGATGTGATCGAACAGCTTTTCGGTAAAGGTGGTCAGCGTCCGGAGCATATAGGGGAAAAGCATGACCAGCGCCGCCATGATGGCAACCATCTTCGGCACATAGGAAAGCGTCATTTCCTGAAGCTGGGTCAGCGCCTGAAACAGCGACACGGCAAGCCCGACGACCAGTGCGATCAGCATCACCGGCCCGCCGACCCTGAGCGTCACGAAGATCGCGTCGCGGCCGATATCGATGGTTTCCGCCGAGGTCAAGACCGGGATCCTTTTCAGACGTCCCTTGTGGATAGCAGCGATATCAGATCGGCATCCTCAGGATGTCCTGATAGGCCGCTACGGCACGGTCACGCACGGCGGTGACGGTCTGCAGGGCTACCTCGGCGTTGTTGACCGCCGTCACCAGATCGGTGATGTCGGCCTTGCCGGTGGTCGCCTTCAGGCCCGCCGTCTCGCTGGCCTTGAGGGTCTCGACCGTATTTTCGATGCCGCCCTTCAGCAGCGCCTCGAAACTCGATCCCCCGGCTCCGGGCGACGCGGACGCGGCCCCGGACGAATCGGACAGCTTGCCGGTATTGGCGTAGGCGGCGATCGCGTTTGCAATGTTCGTTGTCATGCTATGCCTCAGCTACGCAGGAGATCGATGGTGCGGCCCATCATGCTCTTGGCCGCTTCGACGACGTTGAGATTGGCGGAATAGCTGCGCTGTGCCTCGCGCATGTCGACGGCTTCGAGCATCGGATTGACGTTCGGCTCCAGGACATAGCCCTGGGCGTCCGCCGCCGGATGCGCCGGGTCATAGCGCCGCTCCAGATTGCCGGAGGAGGTCTGGACCGGCCCGACCGCCACCACATTCGCCCCGACCGTGCGGTCGAACACATCCTTGAAGGTGACGATCTTGCGCCGATAGGGCTCCCCGCCGGGGGTCTGCGCCGTCGAACTGGCATTGGCCAAATTTTCCGCGATGACCCGGAGCCTTGTGCTCTGGGCGTTCATCCCGGAGACCGAAACCGCCATCGCCTTATCGAGTTCCATGATCCCAGCGCTCCTGCCTGCTAGCCTCTACCTAAGGCACTTTTCAGCATCGTGATGTTTTGACGGTATAGGTTGGTAATGAGCTGATAGTCGCTCGCCGTCTCCGAAACCTTCATCATCTGGTCTTCGAGCGACACGCCGTTGCCGTCAAGTGTCCGCTCGATCCCACGATCCTTCTGCGCGCCGTAGATCCGCGGAATCGCGGTTCCGCTCAGATGCGCCGGATTCGTCCGCGTCATCCCCAGCGCCTCCCCGCCCGAGACCTTGCCGACAAGATCGGCGAAAGACGCGGGTTTCAGATCGCTCGATACATAGTTGGGCGTATCGGCATTGGCGACGTTTTCCGCCAGCACCTTCTGCCGATCCCCAAGCCACGACATCCGTCCGGCCATCGCCTTGAACAGCGGTAAGTTATTGAGATCCATTTGATCCCACCAATTGTCAAAATATCAGGATGTGAGAATACGCCGAACCGGTTTAAGAACTACTAAAATCCGTGTCATCCAATACGGGGCTCCGAAATCGGGAACCGGGAAACCGAAAATTAAGCCCCCGCCCCGAGGATCCGGAGCTTGAGAAAATCTCGCCCGAAATCACACACCCGGATAACATAGGCCGGAATTTCACTCGAAGGTGAGCCCAATGCCCGTCGATATGTACACGCGTTCGGGACTCGTCCTCCTCGCCATCGTCTTTCTGCTCCTGGGATTCGCCTGGGTGTCGCGGCGTTTCGGCTTGGCGGGCCGCATCCTGCCCAGTTCCAAGCGAAGGCTCGCGGTGATCGAGGCCCTGGCGCTCGACAACCGCCGCCGGGTGGTGCTGTTGCGCCGGGACGGGGTCGAGCATCTCGTATTGCTGAGCCCGGACAGCGCCGTGGTGATCGAGCACAACATCCCGGCGGCATCGGATTTCCCGCAAGTGCTGGCGGAAAAGCAACAATTGCAGCTGCCGCGGACGGAATCGCCGAAGTGAGGCGCCTTCCCTGGCTTCTCGGCGCCCTGGCCCTGCTGCTCCTGATTTCCGTGGCGCCGGCGGAGGCGCAGAAACTTTCGCTCGATCTCGGCAAGACCGGCGGGGCCGTCACCGAGCGGATCATCCAGCTCCTGGCGATGACGACGATTCTCAGCCTGGCGCCGGGCATCCTCGTCACCGTCACCTCCTTCACCCGCATCGTCATCGTGCTCTCCTTCCTCCGCAGCGCGCTCGGGACCCAGCAGACGCCGTCGAACATGGTGCTGATCAGTCTGGCGATGTTCCTGAGCGCCTTCGTCATGGCGCCGACTTTCGAGGCCGCCTACCACAACGGCGTCGAGCCGCTGATCGAGGAGAAGATCACCGAGGCCGAAGCCTTCAACCGGACCGTGGCGCCGCTTCACGCCTTCATGATGACCAACACGCGGGAGCAGGATCTGAAGCTCTTTGCCGATATCGCCAAGATGGAGCCGGTGGCGAGCGTCGCCGACACGCCGCTTCGGATTCTCCTGCCGGCCTTCATGATCAGCGAGTTGCGCCGCGCCTTCGAGATCGGCTTCATCATCTTCATACCCTTCCTCATCATCGACATGGTGGTGGCGTCGATCCTGATGTCGATGGGCATGATGATGCTGCCCCCCTCCGCCATCTCCCTGCCCTTCAAGATCATCTTCTTCGTGCTGGTGGACGGCTGGTACCTGATCGCCGGAAGCCTCGTCCAGAGCTTCAGTACCCCGACATAAGCCCTCCCTCTTTCGAGTGACGGCCATCACAGACGGTGCGGTCCGAAAAGACGATAAAGGCCGCACGCACATTACTTGCCGAACGAGGTTCGCCTCCCCGGCAACCCCGTCCCTGCCCTCTGGGCAGGGCCGGCTTCGGTTTCAATTCTGGCCCTGCCCTCGCGGCTGGGCCGGCTTCGGATGTTGCTCTGCCCCGAGCCCCGGCCCCGCCCTCGCGGCGGAGCCGGCTTTGGTTTCAGTTCTGGCCCCGCCCTCGCGGCAGGGCCGGCTTTGCCGGTTTTTCTCCCCAGCAGTCCGCCGCTCGTCTATGCTTTCCGGCGAACCGGAAAAGCGCCCAGAAATGATGAACGGCAACCATCGCAAGCCGCCACGAATTCCGCCCCCGCCGGCACCGGAGCGGCGGCAGGCGCTGCCGGGGCATCGGCCGAAGCCGCCGGAGGAAGACCCCTTCGCCCCCGCCGCCGTTCAGGCCATCATCCGCAGCCCAAGCTACAAGGAAGCCGGTCAGGATATCGATTTCCTGAGCCGGAGCGACACGCGCGGCCTCCGCTTGCAGCTCGATTACCTCAAGACCGAGAAGCTCCTCGAAGAGCACCGGGTCGCTCATACCATCGTCGTCTTCGGCGGCACCCGCATCCCGGATCCGGTTTCGGCCCAGCGCCGTCTCGACGAATGCGCGCGGGAATTGGCCCTGAACCCGGAGGCCATCGAGCTGAAAAGCCGGCTGGCGCGGGCGCGGGCGCTGTTCGACAAGAGCAAATATTACGAGATCGCACGGGAATTCGGCCGCATCGTCGGACAGGCGGGCGAGGCAACCAAAGATGGACGGATTCTGATCATGACCGGCGGCGGCCCCGGCGTCATGGAGGCCGCCAACCGCGGCGCCCATGATGCGGGCGCGCCCTCGATCGGCCTCAACATCACGCTCCCCCGCGAACAATATCCGAACCCCTACATCACCCCGGAACTCAGCTTCCGCCTGCATTATTTCGCCATCCGCAAGATGCATTTCCTCCTGCGGGCGCGGGCGCTCGTGGCCTTTCCGGGCGGCTTCGGCACGCTTGACGAATTGTTCGAGGTGCTGACCCTCTCACAGACCCGCAAGATGCCGCCGGTCCCGGTCATCCTGGTCGGCGAAGCGTTCTGGCGCCGGGCCTTCGATCCGGATTTCCTCGTCGAGGAAGGCGTAATCGACCCCGAGGACCGCGAGCTGTTCTGGTTCCGGGAAACCGCCCAGGACATCTGGGACGACATCCTGAAATGGTACGAGGAACGCGACCGCCCCCTGCTTTTCCCCGGTATCGGGAAAGAGCCGGAAACCAGGGACTTTTAGAACTCGGACCTGGAACGGCCAGACTCGGAACGGCCAGATTCGGAACGGATTGATAAAGGTTCTCCGGCGTTCTTCCTGACAAGATGGGAGGGCGTTTTCATGTTCGAGGACCGCATCCAGGCCGGCGTCAAGCTAGCGGTGAGGCTTCGGCATCTGCGGGATGAAAATCCGGTGGTGCTGGCTTTGCCGAGGGGCGGCGTTCCGGTCGGGTTCGAGGTGGCGCGCGCCTTGAAGGCGCCGCTCGACGTGTTGCTGGTGCGGAAGATCGGCGCCCCGTTCCAGCCCGAACTCGCGGTCGGCGCCGTCGTCGATGGCGACTACCCGGAGATCCTGCGCGAATCCCGGATCATCGCCCAGGCCGGCGTCACCGAGGATTACATCCTCGCCGAGGCGGCGCGGCAGCTGAAGGAGATCGCCCGGCGCCGGAAGCTCTATTTCGGCCGGCGCGCGCCCATCGACATTACGGGACGCACCGCCATCCTCGTCGATGACGGTATCGCCACCGGCGCCACCGTCCGCGTGGCCTTGCGCGCCCTCGCCCGCCGTGGTCCCTCGAAACGCGTCCTCGCCGTGCCGGTGGCGCCGGCGGACACCATCGCCGAACTGACCCCCGAGGTGGATGAGGTCGTCTGCCTTGAAATGCCGGAGCCGTTCTACGCCATCGGCAACCACTACATGGATTTTCACCAGTTGGACGATGACGAGGTGATGGCGTATCTTGATCAGGCTGGGCTCGACCAAGCCAGTCTCGGCCAGACTGCCGGACCCTGAGCCATGAAACTCCCGATCATCCGAGATCCCAAGGGATTCGATCCGCATCTGCGGAATGCGGTGCAGGCGGGCGCGCTTATCCTCGGCCTTACCGTGCTTATGCTGTTTTGCGGCTGGCTCTATGCGGGGGTTCAAGGCGCTGTGGTCGCGGTCCTTCTCGGCGCGATCGGGATGGGCTTGGCGCGCAAGATGCCGCTGTCCCTGCTGCTCCGCCTGAACGGCGCGGAGCGGCTGGCGCCAAGCGACCTTCCCGTTCTGGGCCGAATCGTCGCCGAGCTTTGCGGGCGGGCGGGACTGGCGCGGATGCCGGCGCTCTATGCCGTGCCGAGCGCGATGCCGACCGCCTTCACCATGGGCAGCCGGAAGGAGGCGGCGCTTGTCGTCACCGGGGCGCTGCTTCGGCTGCTCCCGACGCGGGAACTCGCAGCCGTGCTGGCCCATGAAATCGCGCATATCCGCCGCCACGACGTCGAATTGATGCAACTTGCCGCCGCCGTCGGCCTCGTCATCCAGACGATGGCCAGACTCGCCATTCTTTTCGCGGTGCTGACGGTTTGGCTGAGTTTCTTCGATATGGCCGAGCTTCGGCTCCCGGCGCTGACGATGCTGGTCGCGGCCCCGGTGCTCGCCAATCTGCTGCAGCTCGCTTTGTCCCGGACGCGGGAATATGAGGCCGATCTCGAAGCCATCGAGTTGACCGGCGACCCCGCCGGGTTGGCCTCGGCCCTGGAGCACATCGAATCCATTCAGGAGCGAGTCCTCGATAGTGTCGTCCCCGGCACGAGGCGCATGCGCCTGCCCGGCTTCCTATCCTCGCATCCGCCCCCGGAAGCGCGTATCCGCCGCATCCGCCGGCACGCTCTGCCTTCGTTATAGCGTCTCCGCCACCAGACCGTCATAGCCGGGCTCGACTCCGGGCGGCAATTCGCGTTTCAGCTTCGCGTAGTCCAGGCCGGCATCCATATGGGTCAGGATCGCGCGCTCCGGCTTGAGGCGGGCGATCCAGCCCAGGGTCTTGGCCAGATGGCTGTGCGTCGGATGGCTTTCCGTGCGGACACAATCGACGATCCAGATTTTGACGCCGGCCAGCGCCGCGAAAGCCGCTTCGTCCAGCTCGACCACATCGGTCGAATAGGCGATTCCGCCGAAACGGAAGCCGAGGCTGCGGGTGAAACCGTGATCCTGGTCGATCGGCACGACCGGAATGGAGCCGATCCTGAACGGGCCGTCGATCCGGTTCGGGATGAGGACGGGCTTGTAGAAGCCGTGGCTCTCCGGGATCGGCCGGAAGACATAGGCGAAACGGGCACTGATTTCGTCCAGCGTGGTCTCCGACGCATAGACCGGGATCGGGCGGCGCATGGCGCGGTTGAGGCCGCGCAGATCGTCGATGCCGTGCAGATGATCGGCATGGGCATGGGTATAGAGCACCGCGTCCAGCCGGGAAACGCCCGCATCCAAGAGCTGCTCGCGCAGATCGGGCGAGGTGTCCACGAGCAGCCGCGTCTCATCATCCTCGACCAGGATCGAGACGCGGCGGCGGCGGTTCCGGGGCTCGTTCGGGTCGCATTTCCCCCAATTCCCGCCGATCAGCGGCACACCGCCCGAAGAGCCGCAACCGAGGACCGTGACCTTCATGGAGTGGCTGACTCGGGTGTAGCCGGCTGGCGCGCCTTGGTGAACAGGCGGAAGAAATTCCCGGTGGTGATCTCCGCCAGTTCGTCCACCGTGACGCCCTTGACCGCGGCCACGGCGGCGGCGGTATGCACGACGAAGGCGGGCTCGTTGCGCTTGCCCCGCTTGGGCACCGGCGCCAGATAGGGTGCATCCGTCTCCAGCAGGATCCGGTCGAGCGGCAATTCACGCACGATCTCCCGCAGCGCCTCCGCCGGCTTGAAGGTCACGATCCCGGACAGCGAGATATAGAAGCCAAGATCAAGCGCATTTTCAGAGACTTCCCGCGTTGAGCTAAAGCAATGGATCAACCCGGTGAGCGGCCCCTGCGCCGCCTCCTCCCGCAGGATGCGGACGGTGTCGGCATCGGCGTTGCGGGTGTGGACGATGAGGGGCAACCCGCTTTCCCGAGCCGCTGCCGCATGGATACGGAAGACTTCCTCCTGGCGGGCGCGCGGCGCATGGTCGTAAAAAAAATCCAGCCCGCATTCGCCGATGCCGGCGACCTTCGGATGCGCCGCCAGCGCCGTCAGCGTCGCCACGTCGGTATCAGGCTCGCTTTCCGCCTCATGCGGATGAATGCCGACCGTGCACCAGATATCCGGATCGGCCTCGGCGATCGCCCGGACTTTTCCGAACTCGGTGATCTTGGTGCCGATGGTCAAGAGCGTGCCGACACCGGCCCGCCTCGCCCTGGCGATAATTTCGCCGCCTTCCTCACTGAAATCCGGGAAATCCAGATGGCAGTGGCTGTCAACCAGCATCGCCCTCGCCTTTCGATTCGACAAAACGCGGAAACACGCCCTCGGGTTTCGGCAGCAATGTCCCAGGCCGAAGCGGCGACGCAGCTATATTGGTAAAATTCCGCTCATCCTCCGGCACCGCCAACTGATCGAGGAGCTTCGCCGCCGCCAGGGGCACGATCGGCTGCGTGAGGATCGCCACATGCCGGATGGTTTCGGCGAGGACATAGAGCACCGTCCCCATCCGCGCCTTGTCGGTCTTGTTCAGGGTCCAGGGCGCCTGTTCATCGACATAGCGGTTGGCTTCGGCGATGACGGCCCAGATGGCTTCGAGCCCGCGATGGAAGGATTGATCCTCGAATTCGGGCCGGATGCGGTCGAGCAGCGTGCGCGCATTGCCGAGAAGCACCTCGTCGGCCTCCGTGAACGCCCCTGGCTCCGGCACGGCGCCGCCGCAATTCTTCGTGATCTGCGACAGCACCCGCTGCGCCAGATTGCCGTAATTATTGGCAAGATCGGCGGTGATCCGGTTGACCACGGCACGGCGGGAGAAATCGCCGTCACTGCCGAAGGGTAGTTCGCGCAGCATGAAATAGCGGACCGCATCGACGCCGTACTCATCGACGAGCTGCTTCGGCGGGATGAAATTGCCGAGGGATTTCGACATCTTCTTGCCCTCGACCGTCCACCAGCCATGCGCGAAGATGCGGCGCGGCGGCTCGATCCCGGCGGCCATCAGGAAAGCCGGCCAATAGACCGCGTGGAAGCGCACGATGTCCTTGCCGACCATGTGCAGATCGGCGGGCCAGAAGGTCTTGAACGCCTCGTTTTCCGTGTCCGGATAGCCGATCGCCGTCAAATAATTGGCGAGCGCGTCGAGCCAGACATACATCACATGCTTCGGATTCCCCGGCACCGGGATGCCCCAGGAGAAGCTGGTGCGCGAAATCGAAAGATCGCGCAAGCCGCCCTTGACGAAGCTCATGACCTCGTTGCGGCGGCTTTTGGGGCCGACGCTCTCGGGGTTGGCTTCATACCAGGCGATCAGCCGGTCCGCCCAGTTCGAGAGGCGGAAGAAATAATTCTCCTCCTCCACCCATTCGACATCGGCCCCGGTCGGGGCTTTGCCCTCGACCAGTTCCTCCGGCTCATAGAAAGCCTCGTCGCGCACCGCGTACCAGCCGGCGAATTTATCGAGATAGATCTCGCCGCGTTTTTCAAGCTCCGTCCACAGCGCCTGCACGGCGGCATAATGGCGCTTTTCCGTGGTGCGGATGAAATCGTCATTGCTGATATTCATCAGCCCGGTCATGTCGCGGAAATTCTGCGAGACGCGGTCGCACAGCGCCTGCGGATCGATGCCCTGGTCGCGGGCGGTCTTGGCGATCTTCTGGCCATGCTCGTCGGTGCCGGTAAGGAACTTCACCCGCCGCCCGTCGAGCCGCATGAACCGCGCCAGCAGATCGCAGGCCACGCTCGTATAGGCATGGCCGATATGCGGCGCGTCATTGACGTAATAGATCGGCGTGGTGATGTAATAGGGCTTGGCGGCATCGGTCATGGAACCGCTCCTCAAAACGGAAATCGATCAGCGGGATGCGGCTTCCAGCACGAAAAAGGCGTTCAGCACGACCTGCTTGCGGTCGAGTTTGAGGCCATCCGCCTGAAGGAAGAGACGCGCGATCTTTTCCCACACCTCCACCCACTGATCAAGGCCGCGCCGCGCCGTCAGCCGCCGCATGATGGCGGTTTCACGCTCATCGTCGCCGCTTTTCCCCGAAGCCGCCAGCCGGATCATGCGGGCGAGCCAGCCGGTCAGCAATTCGCTCATGGTCCGGCAGGAATCCGCCGCTTCCGCCTTGGCCATGCGGTCGGCGAAGGCGTGGAGGGCGGCCGCATCCAAATCCGGCAATTGCGCCAGCAGCCCCATCAACTGCCGATGAAGGTCGAGCCCGCCGAAATCGGCAAGCTCCAGCGCCCGCCCGATGCTGCCCTCGGCGAGATGCGCCAGGGCGGTTCTGTCTTCCAGGCCGAGTTCCGGATGATGACGGGCCAGGAGCGCCAGGATCTCATGCTCGGGCAAGGGTTGCAGGCCAAGGAAACGGCAGCGCGAACGGATCGTCGTCAGGAGCCGCCCCGGCTGATGACTTACCAGCAATAAGAAGGTGTTAGGTGGCGGTTCCTCCAGCACTTTCAGAAGCGAATTGGCGGCGGTCCGGTTCATCTCGTCGGCGCCATCGACGATCACGATCCGCGAGCCCCCCTCCGCCGGGGTAAGGCGCAGAAAGGAAGCGATAGCGCGGGCATGCTCGACGACGATCTCGCCCCGCAGGCGCTTGGTCTTGGGATCGATCTCGCGCTCGATGGTCAGGAGATCGGCATGGCCGCCCGAGGCGACCCGCTTGAAGACCGGATGCTCCGCCGGAAGAGCCAGGGAGGATGCGCCGAAGGCTCCCGCTCCCGCTCCCGCTTCTTGCGCCAACAGGAAACGGGCCAGCCGGAATGCCAGCGTCGCCTTGCCGACGCCGCGCGGGCCGCCGAGGATGATCGCATGCGGCAGCCTCCCGGCGGCGATGGCCGACAACAGCAGGGCCTCGGCCTTTTCATGGCCGATCAGTACCGGATTGGCTCGGGGCGCCAGCGACGCGGCACCAGCTTCGGCGGAAGCCGCTTCCTCCTCATCCGGATCGCCCCCAGGCCCCTCGCCCGGATCTCCGAACAGGTCGCTCATGCGGTAGCAATCCTTATTTGGGCCGAGACCTGCGCCCGTCCTCGCTGCGGAGGCATCCAGCGTCCTTCGAGACGCGGCCAAGAGGGCCGCTCCTCAGGATGAGGTATATGATTCATGGCATTGAGAAATATCCTCATCCTGAGGAGGCCCCCTTGAGGGCCGTCTCGAAGGACGCACGGCCTATATCCAGCCCAGTGCCAAATGACGGGCTAAAATTAGAATCGTCGCTCATGACGGCGGCAAGCCGAGCAGGTGATCGGCATGGGCCCGGATTTCCGCCGCCACCTCGGCGATCGTCCGGCCGGCATCGATGACGATCGCCGGTGCCGGCCCGAATTCAGCGAGGCGCCGGAACTCGGCCCGGACGCGGGAATGGAAATCGAGGCTGAGCTTTTCGAAGCGGTCTTCGGTAGAGGCTTCCACGACAAGCCGCCGCTTGGAGCGCGCCACCCCCTTTTCCGGGTCGAGATCGAGGATGAAGGTGAGATCGGGCCAGAAATCGCCGCAGGCGTCCCGGTGCAAGGCTTGGAGGAACGGCATGGCGACACCCTTCCCCGCCCCCTGATAGGCGAAGGTCGAATAGGCGTAGCGGTCGGTGAGGACGTGGCTGCCGGCATCCAGCGCCGGGCGGATAACTTGCGCCAGATGCTGAACCCGGTCGGCGACCATGAGCAGCGCCTCGGCCTCGGGTTCCCAGTTGCCGCCGCTCGCGGTCAGCAGCAATTGGCGAAGCTGAGCGCCGCCGGGGGTGCCGCCGGGCTCACGCGTGATCACGGCGGGCACGCCATGCCGGAGCAGATGTTCGGCGAGCAGGCGGATCTGGGTGGATTTCCCGCCTCCCTCGCCGCCGCAGAAAGCGATGAACCGGCCCTGCTTTAGTGGCGGCATGGGCGGCATGGGGGCTCCTAGTTCTTATGCCCGAGGAGACGATAGGTAACCGCCGCCGCGATGCGGCCGAGGGGACCGGCGCGATCGACCGGGTCACCGGCCACCAGCGGGATCTCGATCGGGGCCATTTCCGGCACGTTGATCACCAGCCGGCCGATCTTCTGGCCCTTTTCGATGGGGGCCGGGACCGGCGTGTCGTAGGCAACCGTCACCTTCATGTCCTTGCGCGCCCGCCGCGGAATGAGGACGATGGCGTCGCTGGCCACGGTCATCGTCACCTTCGGCTCGGTGCCGAGCCAGACATCGGCTTCCTCCACCTTCTCCCCGGCCTTGAAGAGCGCGAAGGAGCCGAATTCACGGAAGGCCCATTCGATCAGCCGCTCGCTTTCCTGCGCGCGGGCCTTCATGCTCGGCAGCCCGGCCAGCACCAAGATGATGCGCCGGTCCTCGCGCTTGGCCGAGGCGGTGAGGCAATAGCCGGCCTCCTCGGTGTGGCCGGTCTTCAGCCCGTCGGCGCCGAGATCCTTGTAGAGCAGCGGATTGCGGTTGCCCTGGGTGATCCCGTTGAAAGTGAAATTCCGCTCGGACTCGAATTTATAGAATTCCGGGAAGTCCTCGATGATGTGCCGCGCCAGCATCCCCAGATCCTCCGCCGTCATGTAGTGGTTCGGGTTGGGAAGGCCGGTGACGTTGGTGAAATGGCTGTGGACGAGGCCGATCTCCTGCGCCTTGCGGTTCATCTCCTCGACGAAGGCATCCTCGCTGCCGGCGAGCCCCTCGGCCAGGACGACGCAGGCGTCATTGCCGGAATCGATGATGACGCCGCGCAGAAGATCCTCGATGGCGACATGCCCGTTGAGCGGCACGAACATCTTCGAGCCCCCCATCCGCCAAGCCTTCTCGCTCACCGGCAGGGTGTCGGTCAGCTGCGCCTTGCCGGCCTTCAGATAGGAACTGAAGACCGTGTAATAGGTCATCATCTTGCTCATCGAAGCCGGCGGCATGCGCTCCTCGGCGTTCTTGTTGAGCAATACGGCGCCCGTCCGCATATCGATGATCAAGGCATTGCGCGCCTGGGTATCGATGCCCGACGCCGCATATCCGGCGATCGGGTAGATCAGGAGAAGCACCCCGACGATGGCGGTCGTTAAGATACGGGCCACCGCGATACGGCTTGCCGGAATTCCCATCATGAATCTGCCCATCGATTTAAGTGACGACCTCAAAACGCTCTCCCCTTGATACATCGGGTAAACATCGGGGGATATAACCGGTTCGCGTCAATCCACCACGATCCGCGCTTCGGGCATACCGGAATTGACCACGCGCTCAAGGAGGCGGTCGGCCTCTTCGACATTGGCGATCGGCCCCAGACGCACGCGATAGATATCGACCCCCTGAATGCGGGTTCCAGAGATCTGAACCGCGCCGAGAGTATGGATCTTATCCTTGATCCGCGAGGCATTGGCCGCCTGCGAATAGGCGCCCGCCTGGATATAGATCTGCGTGGGCTTCACCGGCACCATCGAAACCGCGAGCGGGGACGGCACCGGAATGGGCGGCGGCGAAGCGGCGGCGATCGGAACCGGGCGCGGCGACGGCACCGGAATGGGAGCCTGCCTGGATCCGGGCGGCGGCGGCAGCGAAGCGGCGATCACGCGCTCGACCGGAGCCGCCTTCGGCGCCGGCGGCGCCGGGACGCCGGCCACCATTTCCTCGCCTCCCGCTTGCCGCGCCAGAGCAGCGGCCTGAATGCTTTCCGGGACCAGTATCCGGACCCGGACCTTGGCCGTCCCCCGCCCCTCAAAGCCCAGAAGCTGCGCCGAGCGGCGGGAAAGATCGATAATGCGGCCTCGGGCGAAAGGACCACGGTCGTTGATCCGAACCTGGATGGTCCTGCCATTGTCGAGATTGGCGACCTCGACGATGCACGGCATCGGCAGCGTGCGATGCGCAGCGGTTATCGTATTGAGATCGAATATCTCGCCATTGGCGGTGAATTTGCCGTGAAAGGCCTCGCCATACCAGGAAGCGATGCCGGTCTCGTCATAGCTGAAATCCTCAGCCGGATAATACCAGGTTCCGTCGATCTGATAGGGCTGGCCGACCTTGTACATGCCGCCGCCCGCTGGCCGCGCCTGCTGGGTGGCTGGTGCCGAAACGGGACCGGATTCGCGCTTGCCGCCGGCACAACCGGCGAGAGCAAGGCCGCTCATCAGTATCGCCGGCAAAGCGAGCCGATTCACCGTCAACATTTTGCGGCTTCAACTCCTGTTTCATGCTGGATTTAGTTAGGTTACCCTCATTCGATCCGGTCCGCAAGATATCCGACGGCAGTCGCGAAATAATAGGAGGCATTCCATTTGAGGACCGCCCGGTAATTGTCAGAAATGAGATAGGCCGGCCCCTCGGCGCCGCCCGGCTCGACGATCGACCACAGCCCTTCCGTCGGCGGCAGCTCGCCGCCATCGGCGCGGCGGAGCCCCAATTCCCGCCATTGCGCCGCATTGCGCTTGGTATCGAGCCCGATCAGGCCACGGTCGAATCCAGGCGGCAGGCGGATTTCCCGGCCCCAGCCGCGCTCACGCTGCCAGCCCAGATGCGCCAGATAATTGGCGATCGATGCGAAGACATCGGCGGGCCGGTGCCAGATATCGCGCCTGCCCTCGCCATCGTAATCGACGGCATAGGCAAGGTAGCTCGACGGCATGAACTGGCTTTGGCCCATGGCGCCCGCCCAGGACCCCACCATTTCATCGGGTGCCGCATCGCCCCGGTCGACGATCTTCAGGGCGTTCAGCAATTCTCCCCGGAAAAAGGCGCTCCGCCGCCCGTCATAGGCCAGCGTCGCCAGAGCCGGGATGATCGGGAAGCCGCCCATCGCCCGGCCGAAATCGGATTCGATGCCCCAAAGCGCCACGATGAAGCGAGGCTCCACGCCGTAGCGCCGGCCGATTTCATCGAGCAGCGCGCGGTTATCGGCCAGCCGCGCCCTGGCAGCGGCGACCCGCTGTGCCGTCACGGTCCGCTTCAGATAATCCTCGAAGGTGACGGCATGTTCCGGCTGCCGCCGGTCGTATTCCAGCACGCGCGGGATCGGCTCCAACCCGGTCAAGGTCCGGTCCAAGGTTTCCGCACGGATGCCCTGCGTCAAGGCATCCTGGCGCAGGGCTTGGAGCCAGCTCTGGAAATCGGTCTCGTTGGCCCGCACCGGGGGCGCCGAGCACGCGCAAAGGACGATGCAGATAGCAATGACGATAAGCCGCACGGCCCTAACCTCGATTATGGGGAATGCCGCGAAGATGCGGGGGAACGGTTAAGGTTCTCTCAAGCGCTAGCGAAGCTCCGGAACTTTTATTTCGTGAATCTTCCCCCGCATTTGACGCTTCGCTGTCTTCCGTGTAGGAAATAACGGATTGGGGTTCGTGCCTTGATGGAGACGCTGCACGATTCGGTTCTGGAGTGCAACCCGATGGCGGATAAAGTGATCGCCCATTTTCGGAGAGACGGCGAAGAATGCTTTCAGTCCTTCATGTCGTTGGACGAAGCCTATGATTTTTTGAGCCGAGGCGCCGAAGCCGGCAATATCGAAGTGGCGACGATCGACTCCCATCATGGCGAGGTCATCCTCTCCCGCGCCGCTTTCGATGAGATGCGCCATCTCAACTGCCCCCAGCGGGAGGGCTGGTTCGCCGTTCTTTCCAGCGCCTTGGCGGAGCGGTCCCCGCTCCCCGAGTGACCGCCCCAGACTGAACGCCCCAGACTGAACGCCTTGACGTGAATCAAATCGCCTCCGCCCGATCGGGCTTATCGTCTCTCCCCTGATCAGAACAAATACCGGGGAGGACGAGCATGCAGCTACCGCTCCAGATTACTTTCCGCAACATGGATCCCTCCGACGCGATCGAGGCGCAGATCCGCAAGCGGGCCGAAGAGCTGAACCACTTCCACGAGCGTATCATGAGCTGCCGGGTGGTGGTGGAGCCGAGTTCCCGCCATCAGCACAAGGGCCGGCTCTATCATCTCCGCATCGACATCACCGTCCCCGGCGGCGAGATCGTGGTCAAGCGCGATCCGCCGGAAGACCACGCGCATGAGGATATCTATGTCACCATCCGCGACGCCTTCGACGCCGCCCGCCGCCAAATCGAAGACCACACCCGCCGCGCGCGCGGCGATGTGAAGACCCATGAGCCGCCCGAGCATGGGCGGATCATCAGCTTCTTCGCCGATGAAGACTACGGCTTTATCGGCGGCTCCGACGGCCAGGAAATCTATATGCACCGGAACAGCGTCACCGATGGCAGCTTCGACGACCTCGCCATCGGCGACGAAGTCCGCTACTTCGTCCATCCCGGCGAAGGCGACAAGGGACCGCAGGCAAGTTCCGTGACCAGAATAGGGAAGCATCACCAGGGGTAAGCCAGCCCCTTCAGAGGCGAGCAGAGACGGGGCCACTCCTTCGTCAAGGGGGGAGTGGTAATCCGCCCGGATAATGGATCAGGTCAATGCGGCGCCATCACTCGGGCAATCGCGAAAACAAGAGCGCACAGCCCGAGATTAGCGCCCAAAAACCAAGTCAGAACCTGGAATGTGGTCGGCATATTGGAAAGCCTCCCCTCGATGCCGGCGAGGCGCTCCTTAATCGAACCCACGTCCCTCTTCATGTCGCGTATATCGGCTTCGATGCCATCGACACGCTTGATCAAGGCTTCCATATCGGGAGGATGGGGACCGTCACCGCCGCCGTCAAGAGGCGAGTCCAGGGAGTCAACGGGTTCCCCCAGATAAGCCGCCAGCTTTATCCTTGGATCTTTCGCCTTATTCGCCATCGGGCTCGTCCTTTAAGAGCGTATCGATGACTTTCGTCAGGCTTTCACTCGCGTTACGAAGCTTGTTCTGATCGCTGAATGCAAAATACTGTTCGTCTCGAACCACATGCACCAGAACCGTCCGTATTTCGTTCACAGCGTGCGTCAGAAGCAATACCGCCGTTCTCAGTTCCTCAATCGTCGGCGGCGGCGGAACCAACCCGGCTCCGCCGTCCTTCTGCTTTTCGTCAGCCATGACGCCGCCGCCCTCGTCCCCTACCGCCCCCGCAGGATCGACTTTCCGGCGAAATCAGCCGAGGAGCCGAGCTGTTCCTCGATGCGGATCAGCTGGTTGTATTTGGCGAGGCGGTCGGAGCGGGAGAGGGAGCCGGTCTTGATCTGGCCGCAATTGGTGGCGACGGCGAGATCGGCGATGGTCGTGTCCTCGGTTTCGCCGGAGCGATGGGAGAACACCGCCGTATAGGCGGCGCGATGGGCCATCTGCACGGTTTCGAGCGTCTCCGACAGGGTTCCGATCTGGTTGACCTTGACCAGGATCGAATTGCCGATGCCCTTCTCCAGCCCTTCCGCGAGGCGCTTCGGGTTGGTGACGAAGATATCGTCGCCGACGAGCTGGACCTTGCCGCCGAGTTCACGGGTCAGCGCCGCCCAGCCTTCCCAATCATCCTCGGACATGCCGTCTTCGACCGTGACGATCGGGTAGCGGCTGACGAGATCGTCGAGGTAGCGGATCATGCCGGCGGAATCGAGGGTCTTGCCTTCTCCGGCCAGGACGTATTTCCCATCCTTGTAGAATTCCGTCGCCGCCGCGTCGAGGCCGATGGCGATGTCCTCGCCCGGCTTGAAGCCCGCGGCCTCGATCGCCTTGGTCACGAAGCCGAGTGCCGCATCCGCCGAAGCAAGGTTCGGCGCGAAGCCGCCTTCATCGCCGACGCTGGTGTTGAGGCCCGCCTCTTTCAGGAGCTTGCGGAGCACATGGAATACCTCGGCGCCCCAGCGGATGGACTCGGCCACGCTTTCGGCGCCCAGGGGCAGGATCATGAATTCCTGGATATCGATCGGATTGTCGGCATGGGCGCCGCCATTGATGATGTTCATCATCGGCACCGGCAGGGTATGGGCATAGACGCCGCCGACATAGCGATAAAGCGGGATCGACAATTCCGCCGCCGCCGCCTTGGCCGCCGCGAGGCTCACGCCCAGAATGGCATTGGCGCCGAGCCGGCTCTTATTGGCCGTGCCGTCGAGGCCGATGAGGGTGTTGTCGAGGGTCAGCTGATCCTCGGCGTCGAAGCCCGACAGCGCGTCGAAGATCTCGCCATTCACGGCATCGACCGCCTTGGTGACGCCCTTGCCGCCATAGCGGGACTTGTCCCCGTCGCGAAGCTCGACCGCCTCATGGGCTCCGGTCGAAGCGCCCGACGGCACCGCCGCCCGGCCCTCGGCCCCGCTCTCCAACGTAACGTCGACTTCCACGGTCGGATTGCCGCGGCTGTCGAGGATCTCGCGGGCTGTGATGTCGATGATGGCGCTCATCCTCAACTCCTCGTCTTTCTGTTTTCTGTCTTTGGAATCCAGGGCATCAAAATAGCGAAGGCCGGTGCGGAGACAAGCCCGTAATCAGAATCGGGAGAGAAAGCGGGCTCTATGAAAGAGGATTGGCCTTCGCCAGCCGGTCGAATTCGGCCAATGTCTCAAGAAGTGCCGGAAGTTCCGCCAGCTTCACCATATTCGGCCCATCGGAGGGGGCGCGATCGGGATCCTCATGAGTCTCGATGAAGACTGCCGCAACGCCGATGGCCACGGCGGCCCGTGCCAAGACCGGAACGAATTGGCGCTGCCCGCCGCTCGTTGTCCCCTGCCCGCCCGGCTGCTGCACCGAATGGGTGGCGTCGAAAACCACCGGATAGCCGGTCTCGGCGAGAATCGGCAAGGCGCGCATGTCCGAAACCAGCGTGTTGTAGCCGAAGGAGGCACCGCGCTCGCATAGAAGGATGTTCTCATTCCCTTCCATCGCGATCTTCCGGGCCACGTTCTTCATATCCCAGGGCGCCAGGAACTGCCCCTTCTTGACATTGACGGCAAGCCCGGTCCGCGCCGCCGCCACCAGGAGATCGGTCTGGCGGCAGAGAAAGGCCGGGATCTGGAGGACATCGACCGCTTCCGCCGCGATCGCGCAATGCTCGGGCAGGTGCACATCGGTCAGGACCGCGCAGCCAAGTGCCGCCCGCACCTCGGCCAGCACCGCCAGCCCCGCTTCGAGGCCGAGGCCGCGCGGCGTCTCGGCGGAGGTGCGGTTGGCCTTGTCGAAGGAGCTTTTATAGATGAAGGGCAAGCCAAGCCGGCCAGTCAGCTCGACCAGTTCCTGCGCCGTCTCCAGCGCGTGCTCACGGCTTTCGATCTGGCAGGGACCGGCGATCAAAGCCAGAGGCAGGTCGTTGCCGAGAACCAGCTTGCCGGCAACGGCGACGTGACGGGGGGCGGTCATGCCGGCCTACACCAGCCGGGATTGATGGAGCGCCGCGCCGATGAAAGAGGTGAAAAGCGGATGCGGCTCGAAGGGCTTCGATTTCAGCTCGGGATGGAACTGCACGCCGATGAACCAGGGATGATCCGGGATCTCGACGATCTCCGGCAGCTCGCCATCGGGCGACATCCCGGAAAAGAGCAAGCCGCGCTCTTCCAGCCTGCCCTTGTAGTTGATGTTGACCTCATAGCGATGGCGATGCCGCTCGCTGATCCGCTCAGTCCCGTAGATGCCGGCGACGCGGCTATCCGGCTGCAATACGGCCTCATAGGCGCCCAAGCGCATGGTGCCGCCGAGATCGCCGCCTTCGGAGCGGGCTTCCCGCGCGTTGCCGCGCACCCATTCGGTCATGAGGCCGATCACCGGCTCGGCGCAGGCGCCGAATTCGGTCGAGCCCGCCCCGTCGATGCCGGCGAGGTGGCGCGCGGCTTCAATCACCGCCATCTGCATTCCGAAGCAGATGCCGAAATACGGCACCCGGCGTTCCCGCGCGAACCGCGCCGCCATGATCTTGCCTTCGGAACCGCGCTCCCCGAAACCACCGGCGACGACGATGCCGTGCACGTCTTCGAGGTGATGGACCGCGTCGTCCTTCTCGAAGATCTCCGAATCGATCCAGTCGAGCCGAACATGGATGTTGTAGGGAATGCCGCCGTGGATCAGCGCCTCGGCCAGGGATTTGTAGCTGTCGGGAAGATGGGTGTATTTGCCGACGACGGCGATATGAACCTCGCCCTCGGGCTTGGTGACGGCATTGACGATGGCGTGCCAGCGGCTGAAATCGGGCATCGGCGCCTTGATGCCGAAATGCTCGCAGACTTCATGATCGAAGCCTTCCGCATGATAGGCCTCCGGCACCGCATAGATGCTGCCGACATCGAGCGCCGGAATGACCCGCTGTTCCCGCAGATTGCAGAACAGGGCGATCTTCTTCTGCGCCGATTCCGGGATCGGCCGGTCGCAACGGCAGAGCAGGATGTCGGGCTGGATGCCGAGTCCCAGCAATTCCTTGACCGAATGTTGCGTCGGCTTGGTCTTGAGTTCGGAGGAAGAAGGGATCCAGGGAACGAGGGTCAGATGCACGAACATCACCCGTTCCCGCCCAAGCTCATTGCCGATCTGGCGGATCGCTTCGAGGAAAGGCAGGCTCTCGATATCGCCGACCGTGCCGCCGATTTCGCAGAGCACGAAATCCTCGTCCCCGACATCGGCCTGGATGAATTCCTTGATGGCGTCGGTCACATGCGGAATGACCTGGACGGTGGCGCCCAAATATTCGCCCCGCCGCTCCCTTGCGATCACCGTCGAATAGATCCGCCCGGTGGTGACGCTGTCGCTGCGCCTGGCCGCGACGCCGGTGAAGCGTTCGTAATGGCCGAGATCGAGATCGGTCTCCGCGCCATCGTCGGTGACGTAGACCTCGCCGTGCTGATAGGGACTCATGGTCCCCGGATCGACATTCAGGTAAGGGTCGAGCTTCCGCAGGCGGACCTTGAAGCCGCGCGCCTGTAGAAGCGCGCCAAGTGCCGCAGCGGAAATACCTTTGCCGAGCGAGGAAACCACGCCGCCGGTGATGAAGATGAACCGCGTCATGGGCTTTCAAGTTACGTGAAAGGCATAGGGGAAGGCCAGGAAAAACATTTTCCCGGCCACGAGGATCTTAAAGTGACACCGCGATACCAGGGCCGCCGCTGACGGCGGCCCTCTCAACAACAGCCTACGGCTTTGCCGGGGTGTCGCCCTTGGCCGCATCGGCCTTCTTTTTCGCCTTGGCGGGCTTGGCCGGCTTGGACGGAGCCTCCGGCGCCACAGCGGCGGGGGCCGGAGCGGAAGCGGATGGTGCCGCCGCCGCCGGAGCCTCGGGCGCCTTGGTCTCGGCCGGAATCTCGGGAGCCTTGGTCTCGACCGGAGCTTCCGGGGCCTTGGTCTCCGGCGTCTTGGCGTCGGGCACCTTGATATCGCTGGGCACGGTCACCGGCAGATTGGCGGTCGGAGCCGAAGCCGGAGCCGGCGATTCGGTGGCCGCCGGAACCGGCTCGACCACGATCGAGCTCTTGGTGCGCTGCTGCGCCGCCAGCAATGCCAGGACGATGCTGGTCAGGAAGAAGATCCCGGCCAGAATGGCGGTGCTGCGGGTCAGCAGATTCGCCGCCGACCGGCCCGTCATGAAGCCTCCCATGCCGCCGCCTCCCATGCCAAGACCGCCGCCTTCACTCTTTTGAATGAGGACGACGCCGATCAGGGCGACAGCGATGAGCAGATGGATCACGAGGACAATGAGGGTCATGGCGAAAGCGTGTTCCCGAAAGTAACTGGCCCGGACGATAAGAACCGGACAATACGAGGACGCCGGACGGCAAGCGCCATCCGGGTGACAGGCGTCTTTCTAATCCGTTCCGGGCGGCAAAGCTAGTCCGGACTTGAACCAGATGCGCCGGCGGCGCGGACGATCGCCCAGAATTCCTCGGCATCGAGGCTGGCGCCACCGACCAGCGCGCCATCGACATTGGCGATGCCCAGCAGAACCGCCGCATTTTCCGCCTTCACCGAGCCGCCATAGAGAATCGGCACTGCCCGCTCACCGAGATGCGCGCGGATATGGGCATGCACCAGCGCCACATCGGCTTCGGTCGGCGTCCGCCCCGTGCCGATCGCCCAGACCGGTTCATAGGCGACGACGAATTCCCCTGCCGCGAAATCATCCGGCAGCGACAGGCCGAGCTGCGAGGCCACGACATCCAGGGTTGAGCCGGCATCGCGTTCGGCCTCGGTCTCGCCGACGCAGATGATCGGCACCAGACCGGCATTACGGGCGGTCCGGGCCTTGGCGCGGATGAGGGCATCGCTTTCGCCGTGATCGCGGCGCCGCTCGGAATGGCCGAGAATCACATAGCGGCAGCCCGCATCTTTCAGCATCGGCGCGGAGATATCGCCGGTATGCGCCCCCTTCTCCGCCGGGTGGCAGTCCTGGCCGCCGAGCGCTATTCCACCGGCGCCGCCGCCCAGCGACTCGCCGATCACCTCGGCCAGCGTCATCAGCAGGGTCGCCGGCGGACATAGCAGTATCTCAGCCCCCAGTCCTTTTGGACGAAGCCCCCCCGCCCCCGCCGCGCCCGCCCGCCGCGCGATATCGCGCGCCAGCGTCAGCGCCTCGGCCCGCAGCAAATTCATCTTCCAGTTTCCGGCGACGAGTCTTCTTGGCTTGGTCATCGCTCCCCCCTCCGCTCCCCGTTCGAAACGAATCGGCTCCTCTATAGCATGGAATTCCGGACAGGAAAAAAATGGGCGGGACCGATCCGGCCCGGAAATTTTCCAGGCAGCAACACCATAACTCATTGTTTTATTATATCTGGTTGCGCATACTACGGCCATATAAGCCTTTTTTGGGGAGACAGGCCCATCATGTCGAAAGATTTCAGCCCGATAGCCGCAAGGTGGAGAGGACGGAGCAGGGGTCTGCGTATCCTCGCCACGGTTCTGGTTGCGGGCGCCATATTCGCCGGCGCGCACAAAGCCATGGCGCAGGTCAGCACCTGCGACTCACTGACCCTTTACGGAAATGCCGCGAATTCGGGCCTCTGCCTGGGTATCACTCCCGGTGACCAGCCTCTCTGGGGATGCAGTCTGAGCACCACCCCCGACATCCATACCACCTTCAATGCCACCACCAGCCTGTTGATCATCGTGTCGACGACGGCGACATCGACAGCCCCACAATGCCAGATAAACTCCGGCCTCACCGGAAAACAGCCCGCGCTGACCTTCGGCACCTATCAGCCCTCCACCGGATGTGGTGTCAACCTTCAGACCTGGGTCGATAGCCTCAACGCCGTCCCGCCGGTTGCGGCCGGCACCGGTACGGTATGCGAGGCCGGGTTCAATGCCGCGGTCGCAGCCGGGAAAATTACATCGGCCACCGCCGCCACCTACCTGCCCCTCTGCGCCAATAGCGGGCCTAACGGCACCCCCTGCCCATAATCTTGATTGTCGTCATCGAACCCTGTCAGCACCCCTGTTCATATGCCTTGCGGGAAGGGCAGGATCAGTCCTGTTCCGGAAGTTTTGTCTGCCGCAGAACCATAATCCATTGTTAGCATATGTTTCATTGCGTATATTGCGGGGGTGTAAGCCTTTTTATGGAGACAGGCACATCATGTCGAATGATTTCAATCCGATAGCCGCATGGCTAACAGGACGAAGCGGAAGCTTGCGTATTCTTGCGGCAATCCTGCTCGCGGGAGCTATCTTCGCCGGCGGACGCCCGGCCACGGCGGCAGTTACCGCCTGCCAGGCGCTGACTCTTTATGGAAATGCCGCCGCAAACGGCGACTGCTTGGGCGCCACTCCCAGCACGAACGTCGCCACGCTGGTATGCGAGTTGACGGCCGGGTATCCGGATGTTCATACGACCATCAGCCTCTCCGCCAATTACACCAACCTGCATGTCTCGGTGGGGTTGTCACCGCCGGCACCCTTGTCGCCGCCGGCACCGCCAGCCTGCAGAAATAAGCGCAATCTCACCGGAACCTGGCCGCCGCTTCCCGGACTCAGTGCCAGCGCCGGCCTGTCCAACACAACCATATGCGGTGTCGACACTCAGCCCTATATCAATACCCTCAACGCGATCCCGATGGCCCACCCGCTCCCTGGCCTATCAGCTTGCAAATTGGGCTTCCAGAACGCGCAAGTTGCAGGCCGGATTGGAATTCCCACCCTCAATTTCTATGAAAATCTCTGCGACCATTACGGGCCGGGCGGCGCCGCCTGTCATTAGATCCCCCCCCCTCGGCACCGGACTCTTGTCGGCGCATAGCCGCGGCGCGGGTGGCACGATCCTTATGATCGGCGCCACCCGCGCGCATTATTTCGAAATTGGTTCCCCGCTCCCCCTCTCAAACCAATCATCTCCTCCATGACATGGAATGCCGGACAGGAAAAAATGGGCAGAATCTGTCCTTTTTAGATATTTTATCTATATAAAAACTATAACCAGTTGTTATACTATATTTAGTTGTGTATATTGCGGCAGTATAAACCTTTTAATGGAGACAGGCGCATCATGTCGAATGATTTCAGCCCGATAGCCGTAAGGCGGGCAGGACGGAGCGGGAGCTTGCGTATTCTTGCGGCAATCCTGATCGCGGGAGCAATCTTCGCCGGGGCGCGCCCGGCCACGGCGGCAGTTACCGCCTGCCAGGCGCTGACTCTTTATGGAAATGCCGCGGCAAACGGCGACTGCTTGGGCGCCACCCCCACCACGAACCCCAACACGCTGGTATGCGAGTTGACGGCCGGGTATCCCGATGTTCATACGACCATCAGTGCCCCCAATTACACCAACCTGCATATCACGGTGGGGTTGTCACCGCCGGCACCCTTGTCGCCGCCGGCACCGGCAGCCTGCAGAGATAGACGCAATCTCACCGGAACCTGGCCACCGCTTCCCGGACTCAGTGCCACCACTCCCCTATCAACTACTATATGTGGCGTCAACACTCAGAACTATATCAATATCCTCAACGCGATCCCGAGGGCCGCCCCGCTCCCTGGCCTATCGGCTTGCAAATTGGGCTTCCAGAACGCGCGAATTGCCGGCCTGATTTCGGCTGCCACCCTCACTTTCTATGAAAATCTCTGCGACCACCCTCCACTGCTTGCCCCCGCCTGTCATTAAATCACCCCCTCGGCGCCGGGCTCTTGTCAGCGCATAGTTGCGGCGCGGGTGGCACGTCCTTATGATCGGCGCCACCCGTGCCCTCGCGCGCACTATTTAGAAATTGGTCCCTGCCCAATGTTGCAAGCCATCCGGTCCAAGGCCGGCTCCCTGGTCGTCAAGATTCTGTTCGCCATGCTTATCCTCAGCTTTGGGGTCTGGGGCATCGGCGACATCTTCCGAAGCCGCTCGGCGAGAGAATCAGCCGTGGCGAAAGTTGGCAGCGTCGAGATACCGGGCGATTTCCTGGTCAAGCGAATGCGCGCGCAGCTTGAGCAGATGCGCGGCCTGCTCGGCGGCAACGTCGATCTCGCCACGGCCAAGCAGATGGGGCTGGTCAACGGCATGCTCGACCGGCTGGTCAATGCGAGCCTCCTCGACCAGGAGCATCAGCAGCTTCACCTCGGCGTCGCCGATCAGGTGGTCAGCGGCGTCATTCTCGGCGAGAAGAGCTTTCAGCAGAACGGCAAATTCGACCGCGCCCGCTACAATGCCGTCCTGACCCAGAACAACCTTACCGAAGACCGCTACGCCGCGATGCTGCGCCAGGATATCGCCCGCACGCAGCTGACCCGCTCGCTGGTCGAGGGTGCGGCGGCACCGGAGGCCGTGGCCGATCTCCTCTACCGGGTGCGCAACGAAAAGCGGGTGGCCGATACCGTCTTCCTGCCCGTGGATCAGGTGAAGGATCTGGCGGCTCCGACCGAGCCGCAGCTGGCGCGCTTCCATGACGACCATCCGGAACTGTTCCGCGCGCCCGAATACCGCGGCATCACGCTGCTGGTGATGCAGGCCTCGGATCTCGTTGCCGGCATCACCGTGCCGGAACAAAAGCTTCAGGACGAATATCAGGCCCGCATCGCCGAATTCCAGGAATCGGAAAAGCGGAATCTGGAACAGATTCTCCTCTCCGACGAGGCGAAGGCCAAGGAAGCCTTTCAGCAAGTGACCGCCGGCAAGGATTTCGCCGAGGTCGCCAAGAAGATCGCCAACCAGGATGCGGAAGCGATCAAGCTGGGCTGGACCCGGCGCGAGGATATGGCGGAAATGCCGAAACTCGCCGAAGCCGCCTTCGGCCTCAAGGTGGGCGAGGTCAGTCAGCCGGTTCAGGGGCCGCTCGGCTGGCATGTGATCAAGGTGACCGGCATCGAGCCCGGCCATGTGAAATCCTTCGACGAGGCCAAGGACAGCCTTCAGGCGTCGATCGCCAAGGATATGGCGGCGGAGGAACTCTACAAATTCTCCAATCAGGTCGAGGACGCCCTCGCCGGCGGCTCCACGCTTGAGCAGGTCGCGGAGAAATTCAAGCTCGAGGCGCAGAAAATCCCCTCGCTCGATGCCACCGGCAAGAACGCCAAGGGCGAGCGTATCGACCTGCCGGCGGCGGCCGAGGTCCTGCGCACCGCCTTCGCCACCGGCAGCGGCGAGACCACGCGGCTCAACGAAGCCAAGAGCGGCGAATATTTCGTCCTCCGCGTCGATGAAATCGTGCCTTCGGTGATCAAGCCGCTGGCCGAGGCCAAGGACAAAGCCAAGGAACTCTACCTCGCCGATGAGCGCAAGGCCGCGACCGAACGCCGCGCCAAGGAATTGGCGGATGCGGTTTCTCCGGCCAAGGGCCTCGCCGCCCTGGCTCAGGCCAAGCACCTGACCGTCACGACGACGGCGAAGCTGCCGCGCACCGGCACGCCGCCCGCCGATCTCCCGCCTTCCCTGGTGCCGAAGCTCTTCGAGATGAAGCCGGGCGAGGCCACCGTGCTCTCGGCGGAAAAAGGCGAGTATGTGGTGGCGCTGAAGGAAATCGTGGCCGCCGATCCGGTGGCGGATAAGGGTGGGCTCGCGCAGATTGCCGCTCAGTACCGCTCCGGCATCGAAACCGGCTTCGCGGCGGCGTACAACAATGCGCTCCGCGCGCATTTCCCGGTCGAGGTAAACCAGAAAAACCTCGACAACCTGTTCTAACACATCGGTCTGGTTATGCACGTCACTCCCGATTTCGCCACTTTCGCCGGAGCCTATCAAGCGGCACGCCCGGCATTGGTCTGGACCACGCTCATCGCCGATCTGGAGACGCCGGTCTCGGCGATGCTGAAGCTCTGCGAAGGCAAGCCGAACAGTTTCCTGTTCGAATCCGTCGAGGGCGGGGAGACGCGCGGCCGCTATTCCTTCATCGGGCTGAAACCGGATCTGATCTGGCGTAGCCGGGGCGACAAGGCCGAGATCAACCGCCGGGCGCTCACCGATGCCGGCAGCTTCGAGCCTCATCGGGGCTCCGGGCCTGGGGTGATGGAGAGCCTGCGGGCGATCGTCGCCGAATGCCGGGTGGCGGCACCGGCGCCGCTGCCGCCGATGGCGAGCGGACTGTTCGGCTATCTCGGCTATGGCATGGTCGGGCAGATGGAAAAGCTCCCCGACGAGAACCCGGACAGGCTCGGCATTCCGGACGGGCTGCTGTTGCGCCCGACCATCGTCTGCGTCTTCGACAATGTGCAGGACAGCGTCACCATCGTGACGCCGGTCTGGCCGGAACCGGGCATCCCCGCCCATCAGGCCTATGAGGCGGCACAGGCGCGGCTTGCCCAGATCCTCGCCGATTTCGAGCGCAACATCAGCCAGCGCCGGGACGAGACGGACAAATCCCTGGTCCTGCCCGAGCCCGTCGCCAATATGAGCCATGCCGAATTCCTCGGCATGGTCGAGGCCGCCAAGGAATACATCCGCGCCGGCGAAATCTTCCAGGTCGTCCCCTCGCAGCGCTTCCGGGTGCCCTTCCAGCTCCCGCCCTTCGCGCTCTACCGGGCGCTCCGGCGGCTCAACCCCTCGCCTTTCCTGTTCTTCCTCGATTTCGGCGATTTCTCCGTGGTGGGATCGAGCCCCGAGATCATGGTGCGGTCGCGCGGCGGCAAGGTCACCATCCGCCCGATCGCCGGCACCCGTCCGCGCGGCGCCACGCCGGAGGAAGATCAGGCGATGGCCGACGGCCTGCTCGCCGACGAGAAGGAACTGGCCGAGCATCTCATGCTGCTCGACCTCGCCCGCAACGATGTCGGACGGGTGGCCGAGATCGGCTCCGTCAAGGTGCGGGAGCAAATGACCATCGAGCGGTTCAGCCATGTCATGCATATCTGCTCGGTCGTGGAAGGCCGGCTCGACCCCAGCCACGACGCTATCGACGCCCTCGTCGCCGGCTTCCCCGCCGGCACGGTTTCGGGCGCGCCCAAGGTGCGCGCCATGCAGATCATCGACGAACTGGAACCCGAGCGGCGCAACATCTATGGCGGCGCCATCGGCTATTTCGGCGGCGACGGCAGCATGGACACCTGCATTGCGCTCCGGACCGCGGTGGTCAAGGACGGCACCATGATCGTCCAGGCCGGGGCCGGCATCGTCGCCGACAGCAACCCCGAATCCGAATTCCAGGAAACCGTCAACAAAGCCCGCGCCCTGATCCGCGCGGCGGAAGAAGCCGTCCGCTTCGCCGCCGGGCACGGACCGAATGGGTAGCGCCTGTTCAAAGAAATATCCGGCACATCAGCGTGACGGCACCAACTGCAGCATATTGTCCATATCCAGAACGACATTCTGGACCGGTGCGTTATAGTCGAACTCTACCATAAGGGAACCCGATACCGATCCCACGTCGAAGGTTTGACCTTGCGTGAAATTCCCGAAAACCACCCAGTATCTGTCCACAAGTGGAATAAAAGTCGTGGTTATGTTCGCACAGGCATCAACGGTATAGGCCGGTTTGCATCCGACGCCGACGCCGATCGATACGGGATAGTCGAACACATTGTTCAACTGCCGGATGGTCAGCGTGCCGGGAGTGCCACCGGTGCGGAGGTTCTGAAACATGGGCGCGCCGAAATCGTCCTTGTCCAAATCGACCATGTTCGCACGGTAAGGATCGGCTTCGATACACTGCGATGCATCGAAAACCCCTCCGCCCAGGGTTGTCCCCATCTCTCCCCAGACGAAATGCAAGCTGTTGGACCAGTTGAACGTGACGCGGCAATTCGGGGCCGACGGGCGCGACAGCCACGCCAGGGTCAGGAGCTGGCCGTTGTTCAGTGCAGGCGGAACCTGATACACGACGAAGGAGCCATGCATACGGGAACGGTTGCTGCAGACAAGTTTGTAGGTTGACATGGGTTATACCCCACAAAGTAGTAACTATGGATGATCGTTTCCGTCGGTTCGCCGGGCGCCGCCGGCCCCCGCCACCCCGGACGGAGGTGGCGGAACCCGGCGGCACGACGAAAGATCAGGACACGGTGATGATGTTGTCCAGGCCCATGACGGCGGTGCGCGTCGTCAGCGAGCCGCCATAGGTGGCTTCCACGGAACCGGACACGTCTTCGATGTCCATGACGTCACCGGTCGTGTAGTTGCCGAACAGCACCCAATAGTTCGGATGCGGGGTGAAGACGGCCGTCATGTTCGGCGCCGCCTGGATGGCGAAGGTGCCCGAGCCGGACATGCCGACGCCGACCGAGGTGCGATTCGGCACGACATTGGACAGCTGCTGCACGGTCAGGGAACCGACGGCGCCGGCGCTGCTCTGATTGGCGAAGGTGGACGCGCCATAGGCGTCGACCGTCAACTGCACCAGGTTCTGGCCGTTGGGGTCTGCTGCCAGAACCTGCGAGGCGGCGAAATTGATGCCCGGCTTCAGGATTCCGGTCTCGGACCAGACGAAGCTGTAATCCACGGTCCACTGGAACGTGACCTGGCTGCCGGGGGCCGTCGGGCGGGCAAACCAAGCCAGGGAGAAGACATTCCCCGGAACGGTCAGCGGCGGAGCCTTCTGGAAAACGGCGAAGCTGCCGGACATCGTGGAGTTATTGACGCAAGTCAACGAATATTGTGTCATGTTTATTCCTCTGTCGGATCTGAGGCGGTGCCTCGGGTTCGCCGCGCGGGACACGCGCGGGTTGGTGGGTCCGGCCGGCGGCAACCTTGGCGAAGGAAACCGTCGGCCGATCTCCCGCCCCGACGAACCCGGCTGGTCCGTCGGAGCGGTGGGATCTCTGGGTCCGCGCCGGCCGGTCAAATTTCGGCCTACGCAGGACAATGAAGGTGTACGGCGCCGCTCAGCTTGTCTGCGGTACGATCACATTGTCGGGTCCGACGATGATGGCGGCTGCCATGGCTGTCGTGCCGGTGAAGGACACCGGCACGGTCGCGCTGAAATCGCTGGCCGCCGGCGTGCCGGGCTGGTAGGGCGTGCCGAACTGAACATTGACGGTTGGCGACATGTTGGGCGTAAGAACCAGGCTCGACAGGCTCGCCGGAACCGCGACCTGGATCGAACCCGGGGGCACCACAAGCACAAGACTCGACGACGCCGGAATGCCGGGGCTGAAGCTCACGGTGATGGTGGTGCCGGGCTCCGCCGGCGGCGTGACGGTCAGGACGAAACTGTTGTTCGTCCAGGCGACATTAACCGTACAGCCGAGGGTTACCGGAGTCGGCGTCGCCGTTGCGGCACTCTGTCCAGGGGCCAGGGCAAACAGGGCCAGGGTGGTGGGCCCCCCTGACCAGTTCATGGTGGCGAGAGCCGATGCGCTCCCCGTCACTGTCGTGGGCGACACCAGCGGGATGATTGTCTGCGGCTGTGTCGGCGTCACGGTGATCGGCAACGGATAGACATTGAAATACTGGTTTCCGGAAACCGTCGAATTATTGGTCGCCGCCAGGGTAAAGGGCGTGGCCGTCTCAGCCGCGCTTGCCGACGAAGCCGAACTTGCCGACGAAGCCGCGCTTGCCGACGAGGCCGCGCTTGCCGACGAAGCCGAACTTGCCGACGAAGCCGCGCTTGCCGACGAGGCCGAGCTTGCCGGCGAAGCCGAGCTTGCCGACGAGGCCGAGCTTGCCGATGAAGCCGAGCTTGCCGACGAGGCCGAGCTTGCCGACGAAGCCGCGCTTGCCGACGAAGCCGCGCTTGCCGACGAGGCCGGACTTGCCGACGAGGCCGAGCTTGCCGACGAAGTCGCACTCGTCGCTGTGGCTGGTTGAGCGGCGGCGTCCGCGCCGACGCTCGTTGCGCTTTTAGTACCCATGACAAGCATCCTTGTTTCGTGCCGTGCTTAAAGGCGTGGTGGAAGGTCCGGTGTTGCGATGCCCCATCATCAGAGCCAGCGCTCCTGTCCGGTGGCGGGGCCGGTGGACCAAGTCATGTCCGGCTCCAAGGTGGCGCACAGAGTCGTCTCATGCGCCGGAAAGCGCAGGGCGGTGCTGGTTGGCATCAAAGCGGGATCAAGAACCTCCCCAGGCCGGAAGTTCCCGAAACTTAGATGGAGGGCGCGGCCCGGTTGCAGGGCCAGGGTCACATTGGGTTGCGCCTGAACCGCCAGGACCGGCACACCTCCCCTGGTCAGCCCGACCGCCAGAGTGTCCGCGGGCAGCGAGGCGCCGCAACGCACCACCTGCGGCCCATCGGGAGCCGCCGCCTGCGGGGAGGAGAAACTCCAGGTTCCGTCCAGCGGCAGCAGATTGATCTGGCTCGCTCCGACTGGAGGAATTGGATTGGTCTGCGTCGAGAAAAAGATGGCGCCTGGAACCAGGGAACCCGTTCGGGCCCAGGCAAACCCCCGTTCCTCGGTCCAGTGTATCCAGGCCCGCCCGCCGCCCGGAACCCGCTCGACAAGCCAGGCCAAAGGCCAAGCATTACCCAAAAGGGCGCTGCCCCCCGTTTCAAAAAGGCAGAAGCTGCCGGTAACCTTCGAGCGATTGGTGCATATCAGGTTTTTCGTTGCGTAGGTCACTTCGCCATCACCGCCGCATCACGTGATATTTTGGCATAATTTCCGCCCCCACGGAATAATTCGAATGAATAGAATTATTGATGTGCAGGTTAAACAAATTTGGTTAACAAACCATCAGCAATCGTAACATTACTGTATTTATTGTGCCAAACAAAGAGGCAGCTATTTTTTGAACAATTCTTGCCACTTAGTCTCTCCATTGCACGAGGCCGACCGGAGCCAACCAAATTCCAACCTAGGGTTGCGCACTGATGGCCAAGAGGAATATCATATGAAAACTCTCGATGCGAGTCATATTTTCAATCTTTTATAGCAATTTGGCGTTCCCATAGGAGGTTTCGCCACATAGCATAATCATGCGTGCGGATAATAATCGGCCATATATCGCACTTTTTGATAAAAAAATAGACCCAAAATGGCTATAGGCAACCTTAGCCTGCGCCATCCACATACCCTATGCGGGCAAGCGGCGGCAGGACCGGCTCCATTCGCGAATCATCTGGGGGGAGATCGGTAAACGGTCCCCGGCAAGGCTCGCCGGGCGCCCGGGAAAGTCAGCGGAAGCGGTCTTCCTGGGCCAGGAACCGCGTCACATAATCCCGCACTCCCGCCTCGATCGAGGTCGGGGGGCGGGTCCAGCCGGCGGCGCGCAGGCGGGACATGTCGGCCTGGGTGAAATACTGATAGGTCGAGCGCAACGCCTCCGGCATATCGACATACTCGATCGCGGGCGGGCGCCCGGCGGCGTCGAACAACGCCCGGATGATGTCCTCGAAGCTCCGCGCCTGACCGGTGCCGAGATTGAAGATGCCGCTCGTTCCCGGATGCTCCAGCAGCCAGAGAATCGCATCGACGCAATCGGCGACATAAACGAAGTCGCGCAACTGACCGCCATCCGGATAGTCCGGATGGTGGGATTTGAACAGGCGGACGGTGCCGCCCGCCGCCGCCGTGGCGTAGTTCTTGGCGACGACGCTTTGCATCGCCCCCTTATGATATTCGTTCGGCCCGTAGACGTTGAAGAACTTCAGCCCGGCCCATTGCGGCGGCTGCCTTTCGCCCGCGCGCAGCATATCGATGACGCTGCGGTCGAAGGCGTGCTTCGACCAGCCATAGGCATTCATCGGACGCAAACCCGCGAGCGCCTCCGGCTCGGCATTATCGGCAAAACCCTGCCCGCCATTGCCATAGGTCGCCGCCGAGGATGCGTAGATCAGGCGCACCTGATGCAGCGCGCACCAGCGCCAGAGCTGGAGCGAGGTCTTGAAATTGCTCTCGACGATAAGATCGGCATTGGTTTCCAGCGTCGAGGAGATGGCGCCCATATGGATGACCGCCCGGACCTCGTCCGCCGCGCCGTCGAGAAACCCCGGAAGTTCGGACGGGAAGATGAAATCGGCGATGGCGTGCTTGGCCAGGTTCCGCCATTTCTCCCCCATGCGCAGGCGATCGGCCACGACCACCCGCTCCCCCCGCTCGGCCAGCGCCGCCACAACATTGGAACCGATGAACCCGGCCCCGCCGGTAACGACGATCATATGCCTCTTTGTCCCCATGAACGAAAACACCAGCCAAAAATGAAAACGCTTAATTGCACACGGCAGCGCCAGCCCGGAATTGGGAAATTCAAGCGTTAACGGACAATATCCAACTCGGCGGCCAAAGACGCACCACAAATTAATCAAATTTGAGGTTTTTGAAATCTTGCCATTTACGCGCAGTGCGTTATTGATTGTAATCTGAAGAAGGCTCCATTCTTGGAAAATCGGGATAGCATGAAAATTCCGGGGCACGGCATCGTTGCACCGCTTGCCCTGATAATTTCGGTCATGGCAGCGACCACGCCGGCTTTGGCCCAAACGATCCCGAATACCCCGCAACCCGCCCCCGGCGATGCTTTCGCCCTGACGATCGAAGCGGCGAGTCCTTCCTTGAAATCTGCCGGGAAATCCGCCGGAAAATCCTGGAGCGGGGATTCCCCGCGCTTTGTCCTTCATGATTTGAAGATTACCGGTGCTTCCGCCTTTACCGAGTCCGAGCTGAAACCGCTTTTCGCCGCCAGCCTCGGCAAGGAGACGACCCTTTCGGGCGTGGCCGGCATCGCCGAATCGATCGAGGCCAAATACCGGGGCGCCGGCTATGTTCTGTCCAGCGCCATCGTGCCGCCGCAGCGCATCGCCGACGGCATCGTCACCATCGCCGTGACCGAGGGTTTCATTGCCGCCGCCACCGTCGAAGGCGGCTCCCCGGAGGCCGGAGCCGCGATCCGGGCCGTTCTGGGTCCGGTGATGCAAGAGCGCCCGCTCAAGGCCGGCACGATGGAACGGGCGATTCAGTCCGTCCGCGGCATTATGGGCAGGACGGCGGCCAGTTTCCTGCGCCCGGCGGCGGACGCCCCCGGCGCCTTCGATCTGACCGTAACCCCGGAAAATGCAGAGGCAAGCGGCGGATTTTTCCGCCATCTGTGGCCGTGGTCTTCCGCGCCGGAACCCGATGAAGCGGTCAATGCTTCCGGTGCCGACGCGGCCCTGGAAACGCCGGGCGACGATCAGCGGGTTTTCTCCGACGATCTTGCCGAGATTTTAGCTTCTCCGCTGAAGAATCCCCTTCCTTCTCATGACCAGCCCGCCGGGCGGAAGACCCGGACAATCGTCCAGGGCGTAAAACTGATTTTATCCGAGAACACTGAGCCAAAGGCGATCGGAGAGGATTTGCCAAAACCGATCGGCGAGGATTTGCCAAAACCGACCGGAGAGGATTTTTCGAACTGGGGCAAGCAAGGTGCGGAATAACCCCAGGAAACCGGAACTCAAGGAAGCCTGTGGTAGAGCCGGCTTCAAATCGGCTACAGTTTTATGACACGCGTCAAATAAAACCCTGGGAAGAAAACATCATGAAGCCGACACTCCTTGCTCTCGCCCTTGCCCTTCTGGCTCTCGCCGCGAGCTTCAGCCCGGTTCAAGCCGATTGCAATATCAATAACTTCTTCGACAAGCAGGCGGCCTGTGCCCGCGATTGCGGGGACAAGAAGCTGATGTGCCGCGAGAAATACTCCTCGGCGCGCTCCAATGAGGATTGCGAAGCGTCGAAGACCGCCTGCCTCCAGAAATGCGGCTGCTGACCCCCCTTCGCTTCATCCGCGCCGCGCTGCTCGCCACCTCTTTCCTGGTAGCGGGCTGTGCCGGCGCCCCGCCCCCTGCCCCGGCATCGGATCATGCCGGGCAGGATCCCTATGCGGAGCTTCTCCGCATAGGGCGGCTGCGCAATGCCAGCGGCGATTCCGCCGCTGCTGAGACCGCCTATCGGCGCGCGCTCGAAATCCAGGAACATAACTCCGGCGCCGCCTCGCTTGGCGCCGGCCAGACCCTGGCGGCGCTGGCGCTGGAGGTCAGCAATCAGGACCGCTTCGAGGAAGCCTCCATGCTGTTCCGCCGCGCCGAGCCGATCATCGAGCGGGCGGGAAATGTTGCCGATCAGGCCCGCCTCGCCGCCTATCAGGCGCTCGACGCCGCCAACCAGCATGATTATGGGCAGGCCCTGCAACGGGCGCATGAGGCCAGCACCCTCCGGCGCGGCTGGCTCCAGGGGCTTGAGGCGACAGGCGGCGCGGTCTCGAAGGGGCTCGCGAACGGCGAGCTTGTGCATAGTCTGGTGCTGGAGGCGGCGATGTCCTTGCGCCTCGACGATCTCCCCAGCGCCGAAGCCACCGTCACCGAGGCGATGGAGATCATCGCCGTCACACCCGATCTTCCGCCCTGGTGGCGTCCGCGCGCCCTTGCCCTGATCGGCGAGATCAATGCGCGGCAGGGGCGGCTTCCGGTGGCGGAACGGCAAATCCGCGACGCCATCGCCTGGGAGGTGCGGCTGTTCGGCGAAACCGGGCCGGCGGCCTTCACCTATATGATTCTTGGCCGCATCTATGCGGAGGAGGAAATGCCGGCGGAGGCCATCGACGCCTACCGCCACGCCTTCTCGATGCTGGAACGGGCCCCTGAAGCCCGTAGCGGAGTCGATTTCGACCGGTTGGCTCCTTTCCTTCGCACCGCCGCCAGCCTCGCCGAGCGCGATCCGGGGCAGCGCCCGGATCTGGAAGCCGACATGTTCCGGGCGATCCAGCTCGCCGGCGGCGACACCGTCGATCTTTCCGCCTTCCGCTCGAAGCTCCGGCGGAACGAGGCCTTCGCCGCCTTCCGCTTCGGCCATAAGACCGCCTGGGTGGTGCTGGTGAATCAGGACCGCCTGCTGGCAAGGCCGATCGCCCTCGACCGCGCCACGCTCGGCGGCTCGGTCCGCGAATTGCGCCGCGCCTTCCAGGCGCCGCTTAAGAGCCCACCGGAATTCAATCTCGGTGATGCGCATGCACTCTATCGATCGCTGCTCGGGCCGGTCGAGGACGGGCTCCCTGGCGTCGAGCATCTGATCGCTTCGGCGAGCGGACCGCTGGCGAGCCTGCCGCTCGGCCTGCTGGTGACGGAGCCCCCCGCCGGCAAGACTTACCGGGAAGCCGCCTTCCTCATCCGCCGGATGGCGATCAGCGCGATTCCTTCGGTCCGCTCATTCCAGACGCTTCGTACCGGCGCCGGCACGAAGCCGGCTCTCCTTTACCGCTATGATGGGCCTCTCGACGCATCGGAGATCGCTTCCCTGCATTTGAATGCCGATCTCGTCGTCCTTTCCGCCAGCGGCATCGGCGGGGGTAGCCGGAATTTCGGCGGCGATGCGCTGTCCGGTCTGGCCGAATCCTTCTTTCTCGGCGGCGCGCGCGGCCTGCTCGCCAGCCATTGGCAAACGCCCCCGGACGATGTGGCGCCGCTCATGGCCGGTCTGTCCAAGCGCTTCCAAGAACAAGGCGCCGCCGAGGCGCTGCGTCAGGCGCAGCTCACCCTGCTTGACCAACCGGCAACTGCGCATCCATTCTTCTGGGCAGCTTTCACGGTCATCGGCGACGGTGCCGGAGTCCCCTAAATCAAGTGACGAGAAGGAACCGGGAAGATGCGTCGAATTGGTTGCGCCCAGTTCTTGCCGCTCATGTTCCTATTGATATCGGCGATCACCTGCGGCCCGGCTCGGGCCGCCGAATTCGTTGTCGTCGAGGCTCGCGGCATCCCCCTGCATGCCGGCCAGTCCATCGATGACCAGCAGCCGCTGGTGCTGACCGAGGGGCAGCGCGTCACCCTGGTTTCCCCCGATGGCGACACGCTGAAGCTGAAAGGGCCGTTCAACGGCAAGCCCGGCGCGAATGCGGGCGCGGCTGGGAGCGGCAACGTCACCGAGGCACTGACGGCACTCCTCGTGCAGAAGCAGACCCGCGACAGCGACGTCGGTGTGGTTCGCGCCGGCGAGGCCCCGCCGAAGCTGCCGGAGCCCTGGCTCGTCGATGTGAGCCGGGCCGGCACCAATTGCTATTGCGAAGGCGGAGAAGTCGTCTTCTGGCGTCCCGACAGCGCCGAAGCCGCCGAATTCACGATCCGCCCGCTCGACCATCGCTGGAGCCTCTCCCGCAACTGGGCCGCCGGCAGCGATCGCCTGAAGGCCCCGCCGGATCTGCGGATATCGGGCCGCGTCACCTATCTGGCCGATCTCGGCGGCAAGCGGGCGGCGGTGACGCTGATCCCGATCCCGGCCACGGCCCGTACCGACGCCATGCGCGCGGCCTGGATGCTGGGCAAGGGCTGCCTCGCCCAGGCCACGGCGCTGATGGAAGGAATCCGGAAATAAGCAGCTCGGGCTGGACGAAGTTCCGCAAGGCGGCGCTGCCGGTCCTGGTTGCCGCCGCCGCGATCGCCGCCAGCCAGGCGGTTCACCGGATCAGCTTCCTGCTGTCGGGGGAGCTTTATGTGGATGATGTGCGCCGCACGCTCATCACCCCGCCGGAGCCGCAGAGCCGGGATGTGGTCATCGTCACCATCAATGAAGAGACGATCAGCGGCTTCCCCTACCGCTCGCCGATCGACCGCCGCTTCCTCGCCGATCTCCTCACCACCATCGCCAAGCGTGGCCCCCGCGCCATCGCCCTCGACGTGCTGTTCGATCAGCCGACTGAACCGGACAAGGACGAGGCCCTGAAAAAGGTGCTGTGGGAACTGCCGGTGCCGCTGACGGTAAGCTATGTGGACGACCCCAAGGTCGAGACCCCGGATCAGCAGGATTACGTCGATCATTTCGTGCCGCCCCAGGCGCGCGCCATGGCCAATTTCGCGGAAGACCAGTTCGACACCGCGCGCTATATCCTGCCCGGCCACAGGCGGGCAGACGGGGAATACGTGCCGGGTTTCGCCAGGGCGCTGCTCGCCAAGATCGGCAAGCCGGTCCCGGACGAAAAGATCGAAACCGTCTGGCATGGCAGCCCCGATGCGGAAAGCGATCCGTTCCGGATCTATCCGGCGCAGATCGTGCGGGCGCTCAAGCCCGATTTGTTCCGGAACAAGATCGTCCTGATCGGCTCCGATTTCTCGATCAGCGACCGCCACCGCACGCCCTATGCCGCCGTCTATGAGGGCAGCCGGGGCATGCTGCCCGGTATCGTCATCCATGCCCATGCGGTGTCCCAGCTTCTGGAAGACCGCCCCTCCGATCGCCTGGGTCCGGGCGCCGATCTGGCGATCGCCCTGGCTATCGCCATGATCGGCGCCTTGATCGGGCGCTCCGACATCACCCTCATGGCCCGCATCGGCCTTGCCCTGGCCGCGATCATGGCGTTCTGGGCGGGAGGCTTCTGGATTTTCCATGCCCACCATATCCTGATCGAACTGGTGCCCTCGACCCTGGCGTTGGCCATGGCGCTGTGGATGAGCGACAGCCTCGGCGGGCGCGAGGCGCGGCGGCAGCGCGAATACATCCAGTCGGCTTTTTCGCGCTATGTCTCGCCGAAGATCGTCGATCGCCTGATCGACTCGCCGGAGGCATTGTCGCTCGAAGGCACCCGCCGGCAGATGACCTTCATGTTCACCGATCTCGCCGGCTTCACCACCCTGTCCGAGACCATGGAATCGGCTGCGCTCGGCCATCTTCTCAACACCTATCTCGACGGCGCCTGTCAGGTGATCCAGAAATATGACGGGACCATCGATAAATTCATCGGCGACGCGATCTTCTCGATCTTCAATGCCCCAGCCAATCAGCCGGACCATGCCGAGCTTGCGGTCCGTTGCGCCATCGATCTCGACGCCTATGGCGAAAAATTCCGGGCCGAACAGATCGCCGCCGGGATTAAGGGATTCGGCGTGACCCGGATCGGCGTGCATACCGGCGAGGCCACGGTCGGCAATTTCGGTTCGCTCTCAAGGCTCGAATACACGGCTCTCGGCGATGCGGTAAACACGGCATCAAGGCTCGAAGGGCTGAACAAGTATTTCGAAACCCGGATCTGCGTCAGCGCCAGCACCGTGGAGCAATGCCCCGGCATCGCGTTCCGGCCCATCGGCAACATCATACTCAAGGGCAAGGTCTGGCCCCTCCCCGTCCATGAGCCTCTCGCCGCCTCCGGCCTGACCGCGGAAGCCGCGCGCCTCTACGCGGCGACCTTCGAGGCGATGGCGCGGGAAGAGCCGGAAGCCCTTTTCCTCTTCGCTTCCTATGTCGACGCCCACCCCGAGGATGGCTGCGCCGGCGTCCATCTGGAGCGGCTCCTGAAGTGTGAACGTGGCATTTACATAATGATGACAGACAAATAGGGTTTTGCATAAATTAGCAACGTTTTTAACTTATATTTTATTCTTGTTTTGAATGATGGGATGACCTAAAAATCACTCTTACGTTTATAATCGGCCAAATGTGGACGGTTTCGGAGACATTCCGATGATTGACGGCACCCCCGGGGAAATCGCGCTTTTTCTGATCCGGGTTTTCGGCGAAGAAGCCCGCGACATCGCGCGGGACCGTGCGCGCGCCTCGGACCAGCCTGGGGAATGGGGCATGGTCATGGCCGAAATCGACCGCCTTCTGGGCGACGCCGCCGAGAAGCGCCCCCGCGTGGTCCATTGACACGCATTAAAGCACGCGTGGTCCATTGACACGCATCGAAGCACGCGTGGTCCATTGACACGCATCGAATACTGATTCTTAACTGGAGCAATCCTTGCCGGATTCCTTTCGAACGAACGCCTCCTTCGTCAATGTCAGCATCGCGCTGTGGGAGCCGAACGAAGAGATTCGAAAGATCATCGTGGCGACGATGCGCGAGTCTAATTTCCTTGGACTATCGGTCTGCCACTCGCTGGTCGAACTTTCGGACACCCTTGCCGAAGGGACGCTCGACGTCATCATCCTCGCCGTGGACAAGGAACTGGAGCACATCTGCCGGATCGTCCGCGCCATCCGCGGCAACGAGATCGGAAACAATCCCTTCCTTATCCTGATGGCGCTGGTTACGGCGCCCGACCCGGCCCTGATCCGGAAAGTGCTCGGTTCCGGCTTCGACGATGTCCTGGTCAAGCCGCTTTCCGCCAATACGCTCATCGAGCGGATGACCCGTTTCGCCACCGCGCGGAAGCCTTTCGTGATCACCTCGGACTATATCGGCCCCGACCGCCGCGACACGCCGCGCCGCGACGGCAACCAGCCCGTCACCTTCAATGCTCCCAACCCCATCCGCATCCGCATCGAAGGCGGCAGCGCCTCGGCGATCTTCCAGTCGACGCTCGACCACGGCGCCGCCATGCTGAACACCCATAAGATGGAACGCAACGGCGAGGCGATGCTGGCCCTCTCGCAATCGATCTTCACGCTGCTTTCAGACGAGTCCGACATCCCGGCACTCGCCAAGGCGCGGCTGGAGCTTGAGAAGCTCATCCATGTCGCCGAGGACGTGCAGAGACGCACCCGGCACGGCTCCCACGCCCATCTCTCGAAACTGGGCGATGCGCTGCACAATCTCGCAACCACACTGCGCGCCGCATTCAACGCCTCCCCTTCCGAAATAAAACTCAATTTCGAGGATGTCCGCCTTCTGCCCCAGATCGCCGCGGGCGTGGCGAAAGCCATCCGCCTGGGGAACAAGAAGAGCTAGCCTGCCGGCCCTTCACCGCGAAAACGCCATTCCTCCAGAACGGCCGCATCGGTTTCGTCGCTTGCATGGAGCACCTTGAGAGCGTCGAAACCGGTCTTGCCGCAAAGACGGGAAAGCGCCCAGACGGCCATCGCCCGCACCAGCGGCGACGGATCGCCAAGCAGGCGGCTCGCCGCCGGGATCAGGGCACCGTCACCGCTATTCCCGATCGCGATCAGGACGTTGCGGATAAACCGGTCGCGGCCCACGCGCTTGATCGGCGAACCGGAAAAAAATTGCCTGAAGCCCGCATCGTCGAGCCCCGCCAGCGCCTCCAAACTTGGTGCCGCCAAATCCTGCCTCTGTCGTAGCTCCGGCAAGCGGGCTTGCCGGGCGAATTTGTTCCAGGGGCAGACGGCAAGGCAATCGTCGCAGCCATAGATGTGGCTGCCGATCGGCGCCCGCAATTCCCGGTCGATATGCCCCTTGTGCTCGATGGTGAGATAGGAGATGCAGCGCCTTGCATCGAGACGATGCGGTGCCGGAAACGCCCCGGTCGGGCAGGCATCGAGGCAGCGCCGGCAGGAGCCGCAGCGATCCGCCCCCACCTCTCCCCTCGGCGCCAGATCGAGCGTCAGGAAGATCTCGCCGAGGAACAGCCAGGAGCCGAATTCCGTCGAGACGAGGTTCGTATGCTTTCCCTGCCAGCCGAGCCCCGCTTTGGCCGCCAGATTCTTTTCCATGACCGGAGCCGTATCGACGAACAGCTTGAGCGCGCCGGGCCAGGTCTCGCCGATCCAGCGGGCAAGCACCCGCAGGCGCTTTTTCAGCACATCGTGATAATCCCGCCCCCGCGCATAGAGGGATATGCCGCCGCTTCCAGCCTGCGCCGGTTCGTCCGGGCCATAATTCACGCCGAGAACGACGACGCTCAGCGCCTCCGGCCAAAGCACTTGCGGATCGGCGCGCCTGTCGGCGTTCTCCGCCAGCCAGCCCATATCGCCCTGATAGCCTTGGGCGAGAAAGCCGGCGAGATCGGCCTTGGCGGAGACACCGAGTTCGGGGGCGGTAAAGCCGATCGCGTCGAACCCCTCGGCCAGGGCGCGGGCGCGGATCGCCGCCCTGACCTGATCCCTATCCACCCTGGCCCCTAGCCACGCCCGCGATAGGGGGCGACGCCCTGGTCGGGAATCCAGAGCCCGGAGGGCGGGGCTCCGGTCGCATAGAACACATCGATCGGGATGCCGCCGCGCGGATACCAGTAGCCCCCGATCCTCAGCCATACGGGATCGAGCGTATCGACGAGGCGCCGGGCGATCGCGACGGTGCAATCCTCATGGAAGGCCCCATGATTGCGGAAGGCGCCGAGGAAAAGTTTCAGCGACTTGCTTTCGACCAGAAGCCCGCGCGGCACATAGTCGATGACGAGATGGGCGAAATCCGGCTGGCCGGTAATCGGACACAGCGAGGTGAATTCCGGGCAGGCGAAGCGGACCAGATAGGTTTCCGCCGGATGCGGGTTCGGCACCGTCTCCAGCACCGCCTCCGCCGGCGAGCCCGGCGGCACGACCGGCTTGCCGAGTTGGTTCAGATGATCGTAAAGGCTGTCGCTCATGTCATCTCTTCCGTAACATCAAGCCGCTTTCGGCGGCAGGTCGCCGCGCGCCTGCATGGCCTCGAAGCCGCTCACAAAAGCGGCGAGAGAGCCCGCCGTGACCGCATCGCGCAGATCCCGCATCAGATCCCCGTAATAGCGCAGATTATGCCAGGTCAGCAGCATGCAGCCGAGGATCTCCTCGCAGCGGCAGAGATGATGCAGATAAGCACGGCTGTATTGCGTACAAGCCGGGCAGCCGCATTCGGGATCGATCGGCCCCGGATCGGCGCCATGGCGGGCATTGCGCAAATTGAGCGTGCCGAAACGAGTGAAGGCCTGCGCCGTCCGCCCGGACCGGGTCGGCAGCACGCAATCGAACATGTCGATTCCGCGCGCGACCGCGCCGACGATATCGCCCGGCTTCCCCACCCCCATCAGGTAGCGCGGACGGTCGAAGGGAAGTGCCGGGACGGTGGCGTCGAGCACCTTCAGCATCATCTCCTGCCCCTCGCCGACCGCGAGCCCGCCGACCGCATAGCCGTCGAAGCCGATCTCCCGGAGCGCCTGGGCGGAATGCCGGCGCAGTTCCGGATAGATTCCGCCCTGGACGATCCCGAACAGGCCGTAGCCCGGCCGCCGGCGGAAGGCGGCTTTCGAGCGCTCGGCCCAGCGCATCGAAAGCAGCATCGAGCGCTCCGCCTCCTCCTGCGTGGCCGGAAAGGGCGTGCATTCATCCAGGACCATGGTGATATCGGCATCGAGCAGATCCTGGATGGCGACGGAGCGCTCCGGCGTCAATTCATGCCGGCTGCCGTCGAGATGGGAGCGGAAGACCACCCCGTTCTCGCTCATTTCCCGCAGCGCCGACAGCGACATCACCTGATAGCCGCCGGAATCGGTGAGGATCGGCGCCGGCCAGTTCATGAAGCGGTGCAAGCCCCCAAGCTCCCCCACCCGCTCCGCCCCTGGCCGGAGCATCAGGTGATAGGTGTTGCCGAGAATAATCTGCGCGCCGGTCGCCGCCACCGATTCCGGCATCATCGCCTTCACCGTCGCCGCGGTGCCGACCGGCATGAAGGCCGGCGTATCGATCTCGCCATGCGCCGTCCGGATGCGGCCCCGCCGCGCATTCCCGTCCTGCGCCAATACCGAAAAGGCGAAACCTTCCGTCACGATGATGCGTCCTCTTTCTCGATCAAACAGGCATCGCCATAGGAAAAGAAGCGGTAGCCCTGTTCCATGGCATGCGCATAGCCGGCCCGCATCCGTTCCAGCCCGCCAAAGGCGGCGGTCAGCATGAACAGCGTCGAGCGCGGCAGGTGAAAATTCGTGAACAACACATCCACCACGCGGAAACGATAGCCCGGCGTGATGAAGATCGCGGTTTCGGCGTCGAAGGCTTCGAGCCGGCCTTGCACATCGGCGGCGCTCTCCAGAAGCCGGAGGCTGGTGGTGCCCACGGACACGATCCGCCGCCCCGCCGCCCTCGCCGCATTGATCCTTGAAGCGGCCTCCGCCGTCAGCACGCCGGTTTCGCTATGCATGCGGTGGTCGCTCGTATCGTCGACCTTGACCGGCAGGAAGGTTCCGGCGCCGACATGCAGCGTGACCGTCAGCCACTCGATCCCGGCCAGGGCCAGGGCATCGAGCAGCGCGGGCGTGAAATGCAGCCCGGCCGTCGGTGCCGCGACCGCCCCTTCCTTGGCCGCGAAAACCGTCTGATAGCTGGCACGGTCGCCGGCATCGCCGCCACGCGGCCTCTTGATATAGGGCGGCAGCGGCATGCTGCCGTAGCGCTCCAGCGCCTCCCGCAATTCCGCCCCGCCGCGATCGAATTCGAGGAGCACGTCGCCTTCTTCCTTGGCGAGCACCTTCGCGCCGAAGGCGCCGAAACCAACGTCCTGCGCCAGGGCGCCGAAACCGCCACCCGGTGAGTCTTCGTGGGTGATGAAATCGAGATGATCCCCAACCCGCAACCGCTTCGCCCCTTTGGCGAAGGCCCGCCAGCTTGCCGCATCGATCCGGCGGTGCAGCGTGATCTCGACCACGGCCTCGCCCCGCCGCGCCACCAGCCGCGCCGGGATGACCTTGGTATCGTTGAAAACCATGAGATCGCCGGGCCGGAGCAGCCCCGGCAGTTCGGCGACGCGACGATCGTCAAACCTGCTTCCGACAACCATCAGGCGCGCGGCATCACGCGGCTCGGCGGGTTGCAGGGCGATCAGGGAACGGGGAAGCTCGAAGTCGAATTCGTCGACGCGCAAATGTCAGGAACCTGGGACAAAGGGGAGCCTACACCTATCGTCCGCAGCCGGAAAAAGGAACCCCCAGAGGAGATTTCACGGAAGATTTCACGCCGACAATTCCGCATGCCGCTCCAGCTGGGCCGTGAAAAGCTGGATCGCACCGCCGCCGTCGCGCCATTTCTGGAAATCCACCACGGGCTTGGCCGCCTCGATGCGGCGGCGGGCCATCAGTTGCCGCAATGTCCGGCGTCTTGCCCACATTTCCTTGAGCAACTCGCTCCGCCCGGCGACAACCCCCTCGCGCCGGATCAGGCGTTCCAAGCGCCCGATCTCGTCTTCGAGTTGGAGGAGCAGCACCTCGATCTGGCTGTTGGTCCCAAGCATCGTCCCGCCTTCCGGATTTTCAGACAGTCCCACGGCATCCCCGTCAGAAACTTAAACACCTGAAACGCAAAATTCCTCCGGTAACGAAATGGGAACTTTCGCCCTTTACCATGATTTGATCATAAGTATTTAGGTGGCACCGCTTAGATACTTATGGTTGGGTTGCGCAGGAATCACTGTTGCCACGACAACACGATCCTTCGTGACTTCGAAGAAAGCGCTTCCAGCGGATTGACTCGTCGCTTCAGATACAGCAACAGAGACGGCCATGACGAACATTGTTCCTTTTCCCAAATCCCGTTCCTCCATGAACTCCCGCGATGATTTCAGCCGGGACGGTGGTTATCCTTACGACTGCACGCCTTACGACTTTACGACCGAGGAACTGGAACGCCTGTTCCGCTGGTACTCAGCGATGAAATTCGCTTTTCCGGGGATGCAGGGGGTGATGACCGTCTGCCATGACCGGCGGCTTTCGGCCATCGGCCTCTATGGCCATAAGGGGAGCGGCCCCGGCTGCATCATCACCAAGCATGAGCATCAGGGGAAAACCTGGCTGCTATGGGCCACCGACCAGGATCCGCCGAGCCGGATCGCTTCGATCCGCGACCTGACGGAACGCCAGATCGGCGCGATCGACCCGCCCGGCAACGAGTCGGCGTGGCTCGACCTTGCCGGATGGACGGCGATTTTTACCGGAAGAACCACTATCGGGAAATTGCATGTCGGGTAACCGCCTGGAATCAATCTGGAATATACCCGGACTCTAACGCTCCGAAATCCTTGGTAAAGAGAGTCGTGGAACGAAAAACTTCCTGATCGGGTTCTTCTATGAAATACTCGCCGACTTTGGCGCTACCGCTCCGGTGGCGGTGCCTTGTGAATGCGTGTTCATTTCTGGGGGAACCCGATGAGGCTGCATCCTATGCTGCTCGCGGCGGCAATCGTCGGTTTGTCCGGCGTTGTGTTGTCTGGCGCCGTGGAAGCCAAGACCGAAGGTCCGCTCATGAGCCGGACGGCGCTGAAGCCGTCCGTGGCGAAGAAGCATCACGCCGTCAAGAAGAACCGGGTTCCTCTCCATGCCACCCCGAAACATGTGGCATCGAAGCACCTCGCCTCGAAGCACCTCGCCTCGAGGCATCTTGCCTCGAAGCACGATGCCAAGCCCGCGATGCACAAGCATGAAGCCGCCAAGCCGCACCGGCCCTTGCTGGTCGGCAGGGCCTCCTGGTACGGCCCCGGCTGGCAGCATCAGCGGACGGCGAGCGGAAGCAGTTTCGACCGCCTGAGCCTCACCGCCGCCCACCGCACCCTGCCCCTGCATTCCAGCGCCCGGGTGACCAATCTGGCCAATGGGAAATCGGTGACGGTCACCGTGACCGATCGCGGCCCGCATCGCGGCGACCGCATCATCGACCTGTCGCAGAACGCCGCCGAACGCCTCGGCATGCGGCAACAGGGCGTGGCCATGGTCCGGATCGAGCCGCTCGGGCATTTCAGCACAAGGTAGCTTTTTTCTTCCAATGATCCTGACGCCGATCCCGGACGAGGCACTCGCCGAGCGCCTGCAAATCTTTGCCGCCAATCTGGACGATCCCGCCCATCGCCGGGCTTTTCTGCGCTTCGCCGTCCCCGCCGGGGCCGGGCGGGCGCAAGGGGCCGAGGCCGAACGCCACCATGCCGAGGCCCTGGCGCTCTGCGCGCGTTTTGGCATGGCTTGGCTGCCGGGGCCGCCTTCCCTGGATTTCACCTGGAACGGAACGCATCTGCGTGAGGAAACCGAGGCCTATGTCCTCATCCACGAGGCCGCGCATTTCCAGCTCGCCGCCCCGGCGAGGCGCCATATCCTCGATTTCGGCCTGGGCGCAGGCCCCGAGACCGGTGCCCGCGCCGAGGCCGACCAAGCCGCGACGGTCTTCGGCATCGGCCGCGACCAGGAGGAAGCCGCCGCCTCGCTCCTCGGCGTGCTCTGGGAAGCCGAACTAAATCAGCCCGCCCTCGCCTCCTTCATCGACCAGAACTGGCTCGAAGGCGCCGAAAGGCAGAGCACCGCCGCCTTCTTCGCCTCCATGCTGGACCGGCTGGCGGCGGGCGGCTTTCTCGACGCCGCCTACCGCCCGACCGAACAGCTCCGCCTGGAACCCGATCCGGTTGCCTAACGCAAGACCAGGGCCTGGTTCACGACAACCCGCCGCGCGGTCCCGAGTAATGCATATGGACCGCGAGGCAACGCTGAAACGTCGTTGCCGCCGGCGGACGCCGCCACCACAGCAGCCGGCCCAGCCACGACCTGCCCGCCGGCAGGGGCTGGACCAGAGAAGCCGGCTGCGCTTTCGCCGCCAGCGTTTTCGCCGATTTATTCCGAATGTCCCGATTTGCCATGACAGGTCTCCTCGCCCGATGTGACGGAAACGGGACTAGCCGGGCGAAGTTCCACCACCGGGCAACATTAGCTGCCCGGCACAAACTCTTGTTAATAAAGGAAAATCAAGGCGTATACTTACCGCCGAAATCATTGGCGACAATACTGCGGCGCAGTTCCGGCAGTTGCAGGAACTGGAGAATCATTTCCTTGCCGAGATGGACGGCGGAGCGGTGCATCCGGAAAAGCGCCAGCCCCCCCGCGAGCGCGAAACCGAGCGTCGTATCCCAATCCTTGATATTAAGCAGCAGATTGAGCGCCGCCACCATCAGCGTCGCCGCCGCGATGCCACGGCTCAAGGCATAATCGGCATTGATCATGTCGATCCGCCCGGTACGCCCGGCGGCAATCAGATCGGCATGCATCTGTTGCAGAATCAGCTGCCATTCCGCCCCGCGCAACCCCGTGACCTCGTCGAGATTGAGATCGAGCCGCGCCCGCAGCAGCAGCAGGAGGCGCTGACGCTGATTCTCCGAAATGAATTTCCGGTCGGCGACGGTTGCCCATTGCGTCGGCGTCCCGCCCTGCAGGCGCCACCAGATTTTCTCGATAAGGTCGCCGACATCGGAGATGAGATGCCCCGCCGCATAGGCGATCAGCAGGAACAGGACAAGAACGCTAAGCGAGAAACCCTCACGCAGGAAGACCTGCTTAATCTCCGGCAAGACGAAGAACAAGCCGAACAAAAAGCATGATCCCGGGATGATGATTCCCAGGTATTCATACAAGGATGCGCCTTTGTTCTTCATGTCGCCTTCATTCGCCGGCCCGGCAACGGATATGTATATAGCCGCATCGCGCTCCTCCAGTTTTTTTTCGTTCGTTCCGAGAAGCTTTGCCATGCCCTGAAGGGTCATCCATAAAAACACAAACGCGTAACTTTATACCGATTCAAAATCCAGCGCAGCAGAAGAATTGCACCTCGCGAGACCGTGAGCGTAGACTCGTCCTCCAACGGCGCAAGGTGACGCTCTATGCATATCGACATGATCGGGGATGTGATGTGCCCCTGGTGCTTCATCGGCAAGCGCCGGTTGGAGCGTGCCTTGGCACGACGGCCCCGGATTCCGGTGTCCCTGAGTTGGCGGCCTTTCCAGATCAACCCCCTTCTCGCGCCGGAGGGAATGGACCGGAAGGCCTATCTCGTGACAAAATTCGGCAGTGAGGCTCAGGTCCGGCTTCTCCTTGCCGCCATCGCCGAGGCCGGAGCCGGAGAAAATATCGCCTTCGAGTTCGACCGCATCCGGCGCACGCCCAATTCCCTCGATGCCCACCGCCTTATTGCGTGGGCGGATCAGGAGGGGGCCGGCCAGGGCGGGAGAGGCAAATCCGGAGCCATGATCGACGCCCTGTTCCACGCCTATTTCATCGAAGGCGCCGATATCGGCGACAGCGCCACCCTGGCCCGGATCGCCGGAACACAAGGGCTCTCCCCGAAGGAAGCGGCATCCTTCCTGGAAAGCGAGACCGGGATCGAGGAAGTGCTGACCGAAGATCATGCCGCCCGCCGCTTCGGCATATCGGGCGTCCCCTGCTTCATCATCGACGGCAAATGGACGCTCGCCGGAGCGATGGAACCGGAATTCTTCCTGCCGCTGTTCGATCTGGCGGCAAACGCGCGGAGCGCCGCATAAGGGGAATGTGCGGAGCGTCGCAAGGGGGGCATCGAAAGGGGGGGCGTGGCCGCGATATGCTTCAGCGAGAACCACGCCGATCCTGGGACGAAATCGAACGCCGGTCGACCTCACAGCGCTCGCACGGCGTATCGGGCTCGGTGGCCGGAGGAACCGGGTGCAATTCGCGTTGGGGAGCGGTGTTGGAAACGGCCAGACTTTTCTGGATTATTTTTAGTTCTTCAGGATCGTTCGAACAGAATTTGAATTGGTCCACCGTGGCATTTTCGCCCGGCTGAGGCTGAATGAGACCACAGCAAGCCGCATGAACCTGCCCTTCCCATCGGCGGCCTGACCAATACTGATCTAATACAAAGCCGCCGCTATCGGTCTCGTTCCACTTGTGGCGCTCTTGCACAACCCAGTTCCGATATTGCTTTTCATGAGAACCTTTTGGGCAATGAAACACTTCCGCGGGCACCGCACACCTCCTTAAAACGCAGCAACAACCTTCGTTAAGTTATGGAACCACGATCACCGGGATGGCGGCGATGCTGGCGAGGCGCATGGAGATGCTGCCCAGGATGACGCCGGTGAGCGGGGCGTAACCACGCTTGCCGACGACGATCGTCGTGGCCCCGATTTCCCGCGCGAACTCGATGATCTCGTCCACGGGATCGCCGGTGCGCTGTTCGAGATAGACTTCCTCGACGCCGAGCGACTCGGCGCGCTCCTTGGCCTTTTCCAGAAGCTGCGCCGACAGGGAGGAGAGCAGTTCGTCACGCGGAACGGACTCGCCTCGCGCCAGCGCATCGAGATGCGACGCGGAAAGCCGCCCCTGATCGAGAACATTGACGATCCACAAATCGGCCTGCTGCTCCAACGCCGTCCGGGCCGCCAGATCGACCGCCCGCACGCCGCTCTCGGAACCGTCGGTCCCAACCAGTAGCCGCCGCATTATCTTCGCCCCCCTTGCACACAGGCGGATTACCCGCGCGCGCAAATTAGGACTTAGCATTCGATCGTTGACAAATTGGATATGAAATATCGGTAAAGTTTAGAGATCCGGCCGGATATTTTCGGCCGGAACCGATGGTCCGCCCCTCCGAACCAGCCCCTCCCCTCGCCCCTGGCGACCTGTTATAAGGAACCCGCAAGGGCGCTCTTCAGGGTGGCGCCATCCTCGGCGTATAGGGCTTTCCATGTTCCTGCTCATCGATAATTACGACAGTTTCACCTACAACCTTTGGCACTATCTGGGCGAGCTTGGGGCCGAGGTGCTGGTGAAGCGCAACGACGCTCTTACCGTCGCGGAGGCGCTGGCGTTGCGGCCGGAGGGGATTATCTTGTCGCCGGGGCCGAGCGATCCCGATCATGCGGGGATCTGCCTTGAGCTGATCCGGCAGGCCGGGCAGACCCCGATATTCGGCGTCTGCCTCGGGCATCAATCGATCGGCCAGTGCTTCGGCGGCAAGGTCGTGCGGGCGCCGGTGCCGATGCATGGCAAGGTCAGCCCGATCCGCCATACGAATCAGGGGGTCTTCGAGGGGCTGCCGAACCCGTTCGCGGGGACGCGCTATCATTCCCTGACCGTCGACCGCGCCTCGATCCCCTCCGCCCTCCTGATCACCGCCGAGACCGAGGACGGGATCGTCATGGGGCTTCAGCATCGCGAGCGTCCGGTTCACGGCGTGCAGTTCCACCCGGAGAGCATCGCCTCCGAAGCCGGACATCAGCTTATCGGGAATTTCCTGAAGCTGGCGGCGCGGACAAGAGAAGCCGCATGACCGGCTCCGATACAATGGGCCTGAAACCCCTGATCGCGAAGCTGGCCGAAGGCGAGAACCTGTCCGAGGCCGAGGCCGAAGGCGCTTTTGAGATCATGATGTCCGGTGCCGCCACCCCGGCGCAGATCGGCGGTCTCCTGATCGGCTTGCGGATACGCGGGGAGACGGTGGCGGAGATCACCGGCGCCACCCGCGCCATGCGGGCGAAGGCGCGCATCGTCAAGGCGCCGCCCAATGCCATCGACACCTGCGGCACCGGCGGCGACGGCTCGGGCAGTTTCAATATCTCGACGGCGGCGGCGCTGGTGGTGGCGGGATGCGGCGTGCCGGTCGCCAAGCACGGCAACCGCGGCCTCACCTCCCGCTCGGGCTCCTCCGAGGTGCTGGCGGAACTCGGCGTCAAGATCGATGCCGGCGACGACGCGATCCAGCAATGCCTATGGCGGGGCGGGATCGGCTTCCTCATGGCGCCGCTCTATCACGCGGCGACGCGGCATGTGGCGGCGGCCCGGCTCGAACTCGGCACGCGCACGATCTTCAATTTGCTGGGGCCGCTCGCCAACCCGGCGGGAACCCGGTTTCAGGTGATCGGCGTCTATTCGCCGAAATGGGTCGAGCCGCTGGCCTTGGTGCTGGGCCGGCTCGGCACCGAACGCGCCTGGGTCGTCCATGGCGAGGGGCTCGACGAGCTGACCACGACCGGCATCTCCCAGGTCGCCGAATTGCGCGACGGAAAGGTGATCACCTTCGAGGTGACGCCCGAAGAGGCTGGCCTGCCCATGGCAAAGCCTTCGGATCTGAAAGGCGGAGACCCCGCCGAAAACGCCCGGACCATGCGCCGCCTGCTCGACGGCGAAAGGGGGCCGATCCGGGATATCGTGCTGATGAATGCCGGGGCGGCGCTGGTCGTGGCCGGGCAAGCCGAATATCTGCGCCAGGGCGTGGAGCGCGCCGCCCAGTCGATCGATAGCGGTGCCGCCCGCGATACGCTTTCCCGCCTGATCGAAATCACCAATGAGCCAATAGGAACATGACCGACGTTCTTGCCAAAATCTGCGCCCGGAAGCGCGAAGAGATCGCAGCCGACAAGGCTTCCCTGCCTTTCTCCCGGATCGTCGAGGCGGCTGGGGCGGCCTCGCCCCCACGCGGGTTCATCGCGGCACTGCGGAAATCGGTGTCGGAGCGGCGCTATGGCCTCATCGCCGAAATCAAGAAAGCCTCGCCGAGCCGGGGCGTGATCCGGGCGGATTTCGATCCGCCGGCACTGGCCGAAGCCTATGCGGCAGGCGGCGCCAGCTGTCTTTCGGTCCTGACCGACGAAGGCGCCTTCCAGGGCAAGCCGGAATACCTCATCGCCGCGCGCGCGGCGGTTTCGCTGCCGGTGCTGCGCAAGGATTTCATGCTCGATCCCTACCAGATCACCGAGGCCCGCGCCTGGGGGGCGGATTGCGTGCTGCTGATCATGGCGGCGCTCGACGATATGGAGGCGGCTGAACTCGAAGCGGCGGCGCATGAGTGGGGCATGGACGTTTTGGTGGAAGTCCATAACGAGACCGAATTCCACCGCGCGCTCAAGCTGAAAACCCCGCTTATCGGCGTCAACAACCGCGATCTGAAGACCCTCGACATCGATCTCGGCACCACCGAAAAGCTGGCGCGGCTTCTGCCTCCCGGACGCACCCTGGTCAGCGAGAGCGGCATCAAATCGCCCGAAGACCTCGCCCGGCTGGCGCGGGCCGGCGCCCGCTGCTTCCTCGTCGGCGAGTCGCTCATGCGGCAGGCGGATGTCGAATCCGCGACCAAGGCGCTCCTCTCCTTCATCCCGTCCAAGACCAAGACCTGAAGAGACATGAACGGCTTCACCCATTTCGATAAGGACGGCCGGGCCATCATGGTGGATGTTTCGGCCAAGCCGGAAACCGGGCGCGTCGCCATCGCCGCTGGCAGCATCCGGATGCAAAAGGAAACGCTGGATCTGATTCAGGCGGGCGGCGTCAAGAAGGGCGATGTGCTCGGTGTGGCCAGGCTTGCCGGGATCATGGGGGCGAAGCGGACTCCGGATCTGATCCCGCTCTGCCACCCGCTCGCCCTCACCTCGGTCACGGTCGATCTGGTTTGCGACCCGGAGCGGAATGCCGTCGATATCACCGCGCGCTGTGCCTTGACCGGGCGCACGGGCGTGGAGATGGAAGCCCTCACCGCCGTCGCCACGGCGGCGCTCACCGTCTATGACATGTGCAAGGCCGTCGATCGCGGCATGGTGATCGGCGATATCCGGCTCCTGCACAAATCCGGCGGCAAATCCACCTGGGACGCGGCCTGATGGTTCCCGTCGAAACAGCGATGCGGCACCTCCTGGCCCTCATCGAGCCTGTAGGGCAGGAACTGGTGCCGCTCAGCCAGGGCTTTGGCCGGGTGCTGGCGGCCGATCTGGCGGCTTTGCGGACGCAGCCGCCTTTCGACGCCTCGGCGATGGACGGCTATGCCTGCCGTGCCGCCGACCTTGCCGGGCCGGACTCCGCCTGCCTGAAAATCATCGGCGCCGTCCATGCCGGCGAGGATTTCACCGGCACCGTCGGCTTGGGCGAGGCCGCGCGCATCTTCACCGGCGCGCCCATGCCCGAGGGTGCCGATTGCGTGGTGATCCAGGAATCGGCCTTGATTGAAGCCGGGACCGAGGGCGATACCGTCACCCTGCCGCCGGGCTCCGCTCAAGGAACCCATGTCATCCCGGCGGGACAGGATTTCCGCGAGGGCGATATCGGGCTCCGCGCGGGAAAGCTGCTCTCGGTGCGCGATATTGGGCTTGCGGCGGCGATGAACCATCCCTGGCTCACCGTAAGGCGGCGTCCGCGCGTGGCGATCCTGCCCACCGGCAATGAGGTGGTGATGCCGGGAGCGCCTGCGGGCCGGAGCCAGATCGTCAGTTCCAACGGCTCGGCGCTCGCCGCTTTCGTTACCGCACTGGGCGGGGAGCCGATGCTGCTTGGCATCGCCCGCGACGATTCGGCGGCGCTGCGGGAGGCTGCCCTCAATGCCGTCGGCGCCGATTTGCTGATCACGACGGGGGGCGCTTCCGTCGGGGAGCACGATCTTGTCGAAAGCGCGCTTACGGGCCATGGGCTCACGCTGGAAGTGCGCAAGATCGCCATGCGCCCCGGCAAGCCGGTCATGATCGGGCGCTATCGCGGCGTTCCGATGCTGGGGCTTCCGGGGCATCCGGTATCGACGCTGGTTTGCGCGCTGCTGTTCATGAAGCCTGCCGTGGAGCGGCTTCAGGGCCTGGAGCCCCGGCAGGATTACGGCACCGCCCGCCTTACCGCCCGGCTTCAAGCCGGCGACAGCCGCCAAGCCTATCTCCGCGCCGGGCTTGAGCAGACCTCGGATGGCGGCTTCGAGGCGACACCCTTCTCCCGGCAAAGCAGCGCCATGCTGGGGCTATTGGCCGAGGCGCATTGCCTCGTCATCCGCCCGCCTTTCGCCCCTGCCGCCGAAGCGGGAGAGCACGTGCCGATCCTCCGCTTCCCGCCGGCGCAGGGAGGATACTGATCCCTAAAAACGAAGTATCAGTGAGGCCCGATGCTGCGGCTGGAGCCCTTGCCCAGGCGATCGAGGAAATCGGTGAGGAGGGAGAAGCCGAGCGGTTCCGGAACACCATGCGCGTCATCGTCGGAATCGAGCAGCGCCAGGAACTGCTCCAACGCCTTGGCCATCAAGGGCGGCGCTTCCTCATTCAGGTTGCCCGCATCCTGCACCATTTTTTGAATGGCGCTTTTCTCGACGGCGCCCGACTTGATCAAGGCACGGGCAAGGGCCGTCGTCGCCAATAATACGCCGACAGAATAGGCCGCGACCTCATCCAGATCTTGCCTGATTTCCTCCTGCGCCTCGTCGGACATCAGCCTATCCCCCTAAAATGTCGCCATAATTCATCGCAATATAGAATAAAAATTGCCTTCCGTCAGCTTATTTTCAACCCATTCACTATGGAGATTAAGTGATCGGCTAGATCACCGAATACTGAGCATGTCTCCGGCTCGTCATTTAACCTGGGGAATGAAAAAACCGGGGCCGGTTTAACGAAACGGGCGATGGCAGCCGCCGTCTCGTCCAGCGGGACCGGGCTTTCCACCGATTGACTGATGACGATCGCGGCGACCGGAACCGCCCGCCCCCGCAAAGCCGACAGGGCGGTGAGTGTGTGGCTGATCGTGCCCAGATAGCTCCCCGCCACCAGAACCACGGGCGAGCCCAGCGCCGCCATCCAGTCGAGCATTGTATGCCGCGCATCCAGCGGCGCCATCACCCCGCCGGCGCCCTCGACGAAAAGCCACCCATTGGCATCGGGTGCCGGAGAGGAATCCAGCACTGCCCGGAAATCGATCTCCCTTCCCTCCCGTTCAGCCGCCATATCGGGCGAGAGCGGCGCGCGGAAGCGGAAAAGCGAGATCCGGTCGAGTTCGTCCATATCGAGGGCGCGGCCCAGCGCCGAGGCCAGCCTGCCCGTATCGCTTGCCGCCGCCTGAAGCGGATCGAAGCCGCTGATCACCGGCTTCAGCGCCGCCACATCGAGCCCGCGCGCGCGGAAACAGCGGATGAGTCCCGCGGTGACGAAGGTCTTGCCGATATCGGTGCCGGTGGCGGTGATGAAGATCCGTGGCATCGGGCTATGAGCGCTCCAAAATACGGCGGCGGACAATCTCCGCCAGCCTTGCCACCTGATCCTCGTCATGCGCGGCGGAGAAGGCGAAGCGCAGCCGCGCCGTTCCGGGCGGAACGGTCGGAGGCCGGATCGCCGCCACCAGGAACCCCTCCTCCTCCAGGAGACGCGACGCGGCCAGCGCCGCCTTGGCCTCGCCGAGGATCAGCGGCACGATGGGGCTTACAGCCGGGGGCAAGCCCAGCGCCTGGGTGAAGGCCCTGGCCAAGGCGAGCGGCCTCGCCGTCAGCGCTTTATCCCCCGCCATCACGTCGAGCGCCGCCAGCGCCGAGGCCACCGCCGAGGGCGGCAAGCCCGTCGAGAAGATCAGCGGGCGGGCAAGGCTGCGGATCAAATCGATCACCGGGCGCGAGGCGCAAAGATAGCCGCCATAGCCGCCCACCGCCTTGGAAAGCGTGCCCATTTGCAGGGGCACTTCAGCGTTACCCTCCTCCTCGACAACCCCCAGACCATGCGCGTCATCGGCCAGAAGCCAGGCATCGAACCGCGCCGCCAGCGCCGCCAACTCCGGGAGCGGCGCCAGATCGCCATCCATCGAGAACACCCGGTCGGTGACGACCAGGACATGGCGGAAGTTCTGGCGGTGCGCGCTCAGAATCGCCTCGGCATGGGCGACATCGTTATGGCGGAAGCGCCTGAGGCTCGCCCCCGAAACCTGCGCCCCGGCATAGAGGCAGGCATGGGCCAGCCGGTCGGCCAGCACCAGATCCCCTCTCCCCACCAGGGTTTCGACGATGCCGATATTGGCCAGATAGCCCGAGCCGAAGACGCAAGCCGCCTCCGTTCCCTTGATCCGCGCCAGCCGGTCCTCAAGCGCCGCATAGAGCGGATGGTTGCCGGTGACAAGACGCGAAGCCCCGGCCCCGGCGCCATAGCGGTGGATCGCCAGGATCGCCGCCTCCTTGACCGCCGGATGCTGGGAGAGGTTGAGATAGTCGTTGCCGGAAAAGGACAGAAGGCGGCGCCCATTCCGCACCACGAACGCCCCCTCCTCCCGCGCCGTGCCGGCAAGCTCGCGCCGCAGATGGCGCGCATCGAGCCGGGCCAGTTCGGACGCGGCGAAGAGATCGAGAGAGTTCACAGCCGCCTCGCAACAGCCCCTCGCCCGCTTGCGGGAGAGGGAGGGACCCAGCCCATAGGGCTGGGAGGGTGAGGGCCGGCGCCGCCACAGAATGCCGCAACAATTTGAATTCTCTGAAAAATCCCCTCACCCTCCCGCAAGCGGACCCCTCCCTCTCCCGCAAGCGGGAGAGGGAGGGGAAGCTGTGGCACGAACCGTATCTTAACCGATCCCCCGCTTGCCCCATAAGCCCGCGTAGAATGGGTGAGCGAAGCGCTACCCATCACGATCGGAAAGCCGCTACCCCTTGACCAAGGGCCGCCCATTCTATCCTGGTGGATTAGCACCTGAGGATCAATGATGGGTAGCGCTTCACTCACCCATCCTACGCTTGCTACGCTTGCTGGACCGCCGCCGCGAGACGGTCGAGCACCCGTTTGGGACGATCAAGCAATGGATGAACCAGGGAGCGTTTCTGACGCGTGGGCTGGAGAAGGTCCGCGCCGAGTTCAGCTTGACCGCGCTCGCCTATAATCTCCGGCGGGTGTTGAATATCGTTGGGTTCGCCGAACTGATGGCGGCCGTGGCGGCCTGAAAGGTGCCTGCGTGCGCATTTCTGGCGGGCTGCCCGGCATGATCGCCGGGAGAGGCGATGCCGAACTGACGTTTTCCGGCGAAACCGGCTATCAGGGTTAAAAGAGGCTCGTCGTGCGCTTCTGAAGGCCGATTTCGCCAACGTCGCAGCGCGGGCGCGTTTTCACACACTCTGCTTGAATTTTTCACGCTCAGCGCAAGGCTTGACCCTACACCGCAGTACAGGTAGCTTTTAGGAATGTTTCCGATCCGCAAAGAGCTTCGACTTAGTTAACCGACCTTCCGTTTGGAAGGTCGGAGCAATCTTTTGTCGCCCTTGCACTCGGAGCCTTGCCCATGTCCCCTACCGTTGACGTCGCGCACGATCACATGATCGTCGATCAATTCACCCGGCAAGCGTCCAGCTTTGCCGATAGTCCGGAATTGCATGCCGATGACGTACTCAAGCTCATCGTCGATGCTGCGAATCTTGACCATAACGACCGCGCCATCGACCTCGCCTGCGGACCGGGTTCCGTAGCCTGCGCCCTTGCTGAGCGTGCCGCGCATGTGGTCGGTTTGGACGCAACAGCAGCGATGCTCAGCCAAGCTCGCGCGCTCGCCGCAAGCCGGAGCATATCAAACATCGAGTGGAATGAGGGCAGTATTTATGTTGCGCCATACAATGATGGATTGTTCCATGCCGTCACCTGCCGATTCGCCTTTCATCACCTCCAAGATCCGCCCAGCGCTTTCGCCGAGATGATTCGGTTGACCGCACCCGGCGGGCGTGTCGTGCTTTGCGACGGACTGGCTTCTGACGATCCCGCAAAGGCGCGTGCGTTCAACGTCATGGAACGCGGGCGCGATCCGTCTACGGTAGAGTTCCGGACGCTGGATTACCTGCGTCGGCTGTTCGTCGAAATAGGGTTGGGTGAGCCCGTCATACGCATGTTTCGAGTAACCTATGTCGCCGCCGATCTCGTCAACGCTTCTTTCCCAGAAGGCAACGACCGTGCCGGGCTGCTTGCCCTGATCGAAAACAGCGTCGAGGGTGACACCCTCGGTATGGACGCACGACCATCCGCCAAAGGCGTGAGTATAGCCTACCGATCTGCCGTGCTGAGTGCGATCAAACCCCGCCAAGCGGCTATGTGACACCCCTAGGGGCTGAGTCCGATATCGGGCGTTATGAGATTGTGGCGCGACAATCTGAATGAGAGAGCGCGACAATCAGGATGAGGATTGATGACCGCGACGAGGGGATGATCGTTCAGAGTAATTGTCGCTGGCAAGCTCTAAGTTTGG